>Ga0256827_10000023_pt1 | contig 75627 bp, 57 predicted proteins | sample CV84metaG_FD_185977 | JGI IMG/M metagenome (GOLD analysis project Ga0256827, IMG submission 185977) | Hydrothermal vent microbial communities from East Pacific Rise, Pacific Ocean - CV84 | ecosystem: Environmental > Aquatic > Marine > Hydrothermal vents | place: Pacific Ocean: East Pacific Rise... | reverse complement strand
GTTTCTCCATGTACTCCAATCCATTTTATTCCCATTTTTCTGGCATAATCAACAATTATTGATATATTATCAGGTTGAACATGTGTAATTTCTATTCCTGGAATAAAAATTAATGGATAAAAGTTTATATTTTTTAATTTTAATATAGAATCTATAATTTGCTTATAGTTTGTTAAATCTACATGGTCTGTAATTGAAAATACAGAATATTCTGCAAGTTGTGCATATCTGATTAATTCTGTTGGAGTTGCAATTCCATCACTCATGAATGAGTGGGAGTGTAAATCTATTATTTTTAAATCTTTCATAATATTACTTTAAAAAGCGGATTGAATGTTTTTAGTTTTTCTATTCTTATAAACAACTCTTTTATAATAAATTGTATCATGAGAATAATCAAGAAGGAGGCCTGTATTTTTACTTATTAGTTTTAAAATAGATAACATTGTTGTTTTAGCTTGCTTTTTTAAATCTTCATTTGAAATAATGGAAATAATTAATGAGTTATTTATAATTAATTCTAAATTTAATTTATCTATAATAGTTTTTTTGTAAACCACATCTACTTCTTTATTGATTTCGTATCTAAGATTGTTTTCTTTTAACTCTTGAATTAAGGCAGATTTATAAATGTGTTCAGGTAAACCCTGACCTAATTCTCGATGTATAGCAGATGCTAAACCAACAACTTTATAAAACAATTCCCTTTCCATTAATTCTTTTGACATTCTAACCTCTACAATTAATGTCTATTGATACATTATTTATTTGTAATTGTCAATAAGTTTTAAAAACTTCTTCAAGTTAATCAAGTTTAAAAACACCAATACTACCAATAGGTTCATTATTATTATCATATATAAAAAAAGCATTTAATTTAACTTCAATAATATTATTGAATTTTGATTTTAATTCTGTTGGATAATTTTCTATTTTTCCATTGTTTTCATGTAGTTTTTTACCTGTTTTTTTAGCTTCAATTATAGATGGATAAAGCTCCCATATTTTTATTTCTTTTACTTCTTCATTTGTATAGCCTAAAACTTGTTCTGAACCTTTATTAAAGAGTATAATATCTCCTTCTTTATTTACTCCAATATATGAATCACTTGATAAGTCTATCAAGTTTTCATAAAATCTTATTACATTATTTAATGAGTTTAGTTTCTTTTCTGTTTTTTTGTCTATTTCTATTTGGTCATCAATTTGAACAAGAAATATATTTTTCTGGAATCTACTCATATTAAACTTTAGGTTTTTTTCATTGCTAAATGGTAGTTTAACTGTTGACTCAAATTCCATGTAGGAGTTAGTTTCGGTAAGAGATATTAATTTTTTCTTCAAAGCTAATTTATCATTTTCTGAAAATATTGAGAAAAAATTCATACTTAAAATTTTAAATTTATCATATTCTAAAATATTTTCAACATGTTTATTTAAAAAATGTATACTTCCTTCTATATCAATCAATAACATTGGAATTGATGCTTTATCTACAAAATGTGAATAATGTTTTAAAGATTTTGCCATTTCCTGTTGCTTAATTTTATAAGATGTTTTTATTTCCATTTCTTTACTAACTTTTTCAAGTATTTGTGCATTTTTTAATGCAATAGCTGTTGTATTTGTTACAATCATTGAATATTTTAGAAGGTGGTCATAGGTGTCTGACCTTACTTTAGTAAATTTTATTGAAATAACTCCAAGAACTTCATTATGATATATTATAGGTAATATTAAAATAGACCTGATTCCTTTATTTTTAATATGTTTTATATAGGGAGATAATTTTTCATATTCCTGTATATTTTTTATATATAATGGTTTTCTTATGGACATTGCTTCCTGAACTTCGGGATACTTATTTAAATTCAATGGTATGTTTACAAACTTTTTAGGGTCTGAATTTAAATCAGTTACTACCTCTGCAATTGAATTATTAATTAAAATCATTGATATGTCATCTGCTAAGAATATTTTTGAAAGTTTTACTACAACCGTTTTTAATCTAGTTCTATAATTATAATGAGATGTAAATACTGATGATAAATCTAAAATTGTTATTTGTTCGTTGATTAAATTTCTTAGTCTATCCTGCAAGTTTTTAACTGATAACCTGATTTTTACTCGTGTTACAATATCGGTAATATAAAAAGGTTTAATCATATAGTCATCCAAATCATTTTTAAAATGAAATGATTCGTATATATTTCTATCAAAAATATATATAATTGGAATATTTGTTAAATTTAAATAAGACCTGTATTCAAGGGTAAATTTATTTAATTCAATATTGCTTTTTATTGAATATATCAATAAATCATTTTTTATCTTTTTTATATCTTCCAAGTTATCAATATATATTGAACTCATATTAGGTGGTAGAATTTTAAAGGTTTTATTAAATAAATCCTTACTACCAAAGAAAACAATTTTACTCAAAGAACCTCATTATTTTACTATTTGTGGATGAAGTTTAATTATTCCTGAGTCATCAACTAAAACTTCAAAATAAATATCCTTAACTTTAAACTTTCTTTTTAATCTGTCTTCAATAGTTAAAAGTCTCTTTTTAAAATTATCTCTTTTTATGTGCTTATAAGCTAGTCCATTATTTTTATGTGCTCGAATAAACATATCATAAACATCATCATAATGATCTTTCTCTTTCTTTTTACTTGAAAAATCATCTTTTTTTAGTTCTGTTATAAAAAGTGGATCGTCCCATGTATTTGAAACTGTTTCTTTTTCACCTTTTGATTTTTTAATCAATCTTTTTATGGATCTTGCAAGTCCTTCTGCTTCTCCAAAATCAGAAGGTGTAATATGATAATCATCTTCATCAAGAAACTTATTGGTTTCTATTTCAAGGTCTGTATATGGTTGTAAAAAACTTTTATTGATAACAAATATTATAAACATAACCAGCATAAATATTGCAATTGCAAATATAGGTAACCAGTATTTTATTTTTGTTACAGATGTAATCATTGTATCAGAAATAGGGTGGGTTACAATTATACCGGATACTTTACTACTATATGATTTAAGAGGAATAAAAATCCCCATGTTTTTACTTCTTTTTATATTAATTGTAAATATTTCAGATATATCATTATAGCTTAATGTTTTTAAGTCTTCTTTATGATTTATTATGTATTTATTTAAAGCATTTTTTAATTGAAAATTATATATATTTGTAGATAATACTTTATTATTATTGACATAGGCTATTTTAGATTTAATTTTTTCTGTTAAAAAATCAGCATTTCTTTTTGTCTTTTTGATACCAACAAATAAACTACCAAGAACTTTTCCATTTAATTTAATAGGAACTCCATAAACATTATATAAAAAGTTTTTTCTCATCCAAATATCACTATCTGTTTCTCCTTTTTCAATAGTTTTTATAAATTCATCTGATGTTTCAAAATTGGATGACATTTCTTTAATATTAGATAAGTGAGCTGAAATAAGGTAATAAAAATTCATGTTTAAAGTTTTTTTAAGAGAGTCGAATCTGTTTCTTAAGCTTTCAATAGATGAATTAATATCTTTATTTAAACTTTCAAGTTCTTTTTTAAATTCTTTTTTTGTTTTTTTATCTTTATTTGACAGGGTGTGATTCTTTTTTTCTTCATTAGAAGATTCATTTTCTAGTTTTTTTATTTTTTCTTCTAATTCTTGTTTATCTTGATAATAATCATTTAAATCTTCAATATCTTCTGCAATTTTATTTGATAATGCCCATTCTTTCAATTGAGACTCATTTTTTATTTTATGTTTATCAATTGTTTCTTTTATAAAAAGTGCATTTTGAGTAATTTTATATTTAACCAATTGATTTATATCTTTATTTACACTTATTGAATAAATATAATAAAATGCATAAATTGTTGCAAATATAATTATTAGTATTGTTGTAGACAATTTGAATTTCATCATATTTATCTCCTAAGAATGTTTATTTTTTATATATCCAATGATTGAACCATAGGCATTGGATTTATCTTTAAATGCAGATGTTTTAAATTTTAAATTGTTAAAATCTGAAAATCTTATATTTTCTTTTACATATTTTTTTATATAGCTTAAAATTGTATTTGAATGTTCTATTACTCCACCACCAAAAACAATATATTCAGGATTTAGTGTTGTTATTAAATCATTTGTAAGTATTGATATTGCATTTAATGATTCTTTAAAGATTGAGTAGCCTGGTTCTTTTTTATTTAGATAATCTTCTTCAATATCTTTTACTGTAATGTCTTTATTTGTGATATTTTTTGCTTCTTTATATATTCTAATAAGGTTTTTAGCTCCTGCATAGGCTTCATAGCATCCTTTTTTACCGCATCCACATAAAAGAGTATTTTCTTTATATGTTAAATGTCCTATTTCCATTGCAAGATTATTTTGACCTCTTAATAGATGACCATTTAATATTGATGCTCCTCCAATTCCTGTTCCTAGAAATATAAATAACTGAGAGCTGTTTAAAGGGAATATTGATGATTCTGCAATTGCTGCACAGTTTACATCATTATCAACATAAGATGGTTTATTATAGTTTTCCATAAAAAAATTATAAAAATTGAAGTTTCTAATAGGTATATTTGGAGAGTTTACAAGAATACCATTTTTATAGTCAACTTGTCCTGCAATTGATAAACCTATTGCTTTAATTTTTTTAAGTTCTTCTTTATTTACAAGATGAGTAATGATTTTTGATATTTCATTAAGAACTGTTTCTTCTGTTCTTGTATCATTTGGAATCCTTTTATACTTTACTATGTCATTATCTTTTAATAATATTGCTTTTATTGCTGTTCCACCTACATCAATACCAATGTACATTTACATATCTCCTAAAATGATATATTATATTTCTTTTTATTGTGATTGTAAATATTTTTTTTATTTTTTCTTTTTTTTTGCTGTTTCAACTGCATAAAATGCATTTTACACAGAAAATTTAGCATTAAATCTAAATTTTGATATTTTAATATCATTTATATATAATGAGATAGTCTTTTGGATTGGTGATGGATAGTAATTTTTTAATAATAAGTGATTTACATCTTGGGTATAGAGCCAAAGATTTATCTTTTAATGAATATAAAGCAGAAGTATCTGAAATGGATGACCACTTTAACAAATTAATTAAATATTATACTGATTTATATAATGATAAAAAATGGGAGTTAATAATAAATGGAGATTTTATTGATTTTATACAAATAAATTATCGTATTGAAGTTGAAGTTTCTAATGACTATAAATTAAGCCTTGATGATATTAGATATGGAATGAATAATAAAGAATCCCACATTGTATGGAAGTTGAATAAAATTGCTAAAATTCATAATAGAATATTTAGGGATATTGCAGAGTTTATAAATGCAGGGAATTCTTTTGTCCTTTTAAAAGGTAATCATGATGTTGAATTTTTTTGGCCTAAAGTTAAAATAGAGCTTAAAAATATTCTGGCCTCTTTTATTGAATTTAATTCAGAAGAGGACAGAGAAGCTTTTATTAAGCGAATAAAAGTTAAAGACTGGATTTATCATAAAAAAGATTTGTTTTATATTGAGCATGGTAATCAATATGATGATTATACCTCTTTTAATCATTTTATTACTCCAATAGACCCTATTAATTATAAAAAAATAGAAATGCCTTATTCTCATGTATCGATGAGGTACTGGATTAATCTAACTAAAGATTTTGAAACTCATAATTTAGCGAATTGGGGAATTAAAGATTTTTTAGCATGGTTAAAAAGAGAGGGGCTATTAGGAATGATTATGCATGTTTTTTATTATTTTAGAGCTCTTTTTATGATGCTTAATAATATTAAATTTGTAAATAAATTTGATTTATATCTTTATTTAAAAGAACGGTATTATATAAAAAAAATATCTGAAATTTATAATCTTGAACCTAAATTATTGTTTAAAATAAATAATTTAAAAAGAGCTCCAGTTGGTAATACTGTTTATGGAGTATTATCATCATTTTATATAGAAGGTTTTCTTATTTTACTAAGTTTTATTATATTTTTGATTTATTCAATTTGGATAGCTAGTTTTCTCAAAATATTTTTTGCATTTTTCTTGTTTATATCATTTTCAATAATGTTTTTTATTATTTTCTCTTATGACAGGGAAATAGAGCCCGAAAATAAAATTATTGAAGCAAGTAGTGATATCTCAAAGCTTATTGAAGTAAAGTTTTATATTTTTGGGCATACACATCATCCTCAATTTGAAAAGATAGGAAAAGATAAATATTATATAAATTCTGGCTCATGGATTTTAAGGAGTCCTAAAAATGTTCCAGGTGAATTTAATCATAATTTATCACATATCACTATTATTGATGATAAGGCAGTATTAAGATTGTGGAAGTCAAAGTATGATAAACCAATTGATTTTGAAGATTTCATTAAAGAGGGAGGGAAATTATGACTTTTGATGAATTAAAAGATATTTGGATTGAGGAATTATTGGAAGATTATCCTGAATCTCAGGATTTTTTAGAAAAAATGGATATTGTATGTGTTAAATGTGGTGCTCCTGTTTGGGGGACTGTATATGAAAATGTTGCAAAAAAATATGTAACAGAAAATGAAATTACTAAAATAATTAAAGAGCTTCTGGCTCTTCTAAATTCCAAATAGTCATTTTTACTAAATCTCTGATTTCTGATTCTTTTAAAAGTGGCTTTAAGTCTTTGATAAATCTTTTATCATTTGAAATATCTATTGCTTTTAGTGTTGATTCAATTGCCATTTTATTTAACATTTTTAATAGTTTTTTATAGTATTTATAATTTATTTTCTGATAATTGTTAGCAATATATGGTAATATTACAGATACATAGTATTCATCTGATTTGTATTCAAGTTTTTTATTTTTGAATAATGAAATTATAAACTTTATTATTGTTTTATTTTTAATATCTTTATTATTTATTAAATATTTTGTTAAAAGAATTCTGATATAGAGGTTTATTTTAAGATTATTCCAGTTTTTTAGGGCATATTCTTTAATAACTATATTTTTTTGATTATTTTCAACAATATTTCTTAGAAGTTTAATGAATAAATCATTGTTTTGAGTTAATATTCTCATATATTCTTTATTGAGATATATTCTGGAATAAAGTAATAATTCTTTATTGTTTTTTATTTTTAAGGCTAACTCCTTTTCTACTTTTTTTATTTTTATGTTATTTTTATCATTATATTTTAATAGTGTTAAAAATAAGTCATTGTTTTTTAAATCAATTATATTAATAAGTTTATCTGGTAATTTTATATCATTTATAATAAGAGAGTTAAGAAATACTGTTTTATTATTTTTATTTATCGTTTTATAAATTGTTATTAAATCATTTTCTGTAAATATAAAAAACTTGGGAAGTAAAAATAAAATATTATTTAAAAGAGTAGTGTTTTTATTTGTATATAGTTTTTGTAAACATTGTTTTTTAAATTTTTTCTTTTTTTCTATATTTAAGGTAATATCAAGCAAGGAAGATGTAAAAAAAATCTTTTCATTGGTAGAAATAGTTTTTATTAGAATTATTGCATTGAAAAAACTTATTTTTTTAATGCTTTTTAATGAAAATACCCTTTGTATCACAAGAGAGTTTTTTTGTTTTATTGCATTCATTAGCAATTTAAATAAATATTTACTATCATTATTATTAAAAATATTTTTTTCTAAGTATGATAAAGCAATAAAATAAATTGGTTCATATTTGATGATTTTAATACTTTTAGTATTTAAATTTTTTACAAGTTTAATTCTTTTTATCAATTTAATATCTTTAAGGTTAAGTTCTTTTTTGGTGAAATTTCTTGTTTTTATAATAGAAGAAGTTTTATTTTCAGCGTCTTTATTTATATCTTTTAAATATATCTTTAGTATTGAGTCATTATTTAAGGTTTCTAGCTTTTTAAATGGAATAAATTCTTGATTATAGTCAGTTCCTAAACTAAAAAGATGGAGATAAATAATAAAAAATATCATTAATCTAATAGTTTCTGTTCGTCAGGAATAACAAAGGCATAGCCATTTTTTACTTCCATAACAATACATTTATCATCAATTTTAAAATCAGCTTTTTCATCTTCTGTTTTTGCAAGTATTATAGAATGAAGATCTTTTACAATTATTTCAACTTTACCCTTTTGGCCAAACTTAAATGGAACAATGACTCTTGCAATTTGACCATTATAATCTCTCATCGTTACCTGACCTTTAGCAGAAATTACTCTTATTTTTTTTATTAAATATGAAACACTGTAACCACTTGTAAGGCCTAGAGCTGATGATACGATTGCAGTAACAGGTTCTCCCTTTCCTAAAAGAGATAGAGCTGTACCTGTTAAACCAAAAGTCAATGAAGAGAATGTCCAGAACTTAAAGCTTAAAAAAGGCATATACCAGGATATGTCTCCAACATCAATACCTCCATGGTCTGCATCTGCATCTGCATCAACATCAGCGTCAGCGTCAGCGTCAGCATCAGCATCAATATCTGCGTCAGCATCAATATCTGTATCAAAATCGTGGTCAAAATCGTGGTCAAAATCAGTGTCATGGTCAAAATGGTCTCCCCCACCTGAAAGAGCACTCATTCCAACAAAAAAACCACCAACCATTAATGCTACTAAGTATGCTGTCATAATTTACCTTAAACTATATTTATTTTTACTATTTATCATTATTTTTATTGGCAACTTTACTCGATATCTTTTAGGCAAATATTGTATCGCTTCCCATAAAAATTTTTCTTCTATTTGATAGGATATATCAAAACTTAATCCTCCCAAGTTTTTATCATTTTTAATTTTTAGAGTTTTTTTAATACATTTTACTTCCTCATTATTTTTACAGAAGAACTCGACTGATTTTTTTATACTAAGTTCTTCTTCTGGCTGTTTTATTGCGTTTTCTAAAATATCCATAAATCTTTGTTCTGTATTGATATATTTATATGTAAATACTCCTGCAAAATATAGAGTATATAAGGTGATTATTAATATGATTTTTAAAATAATCCAGCTAAAAAATGATTTTAATTTTGATTTTTCATTTTTTTCTGACTTTTTATTCTTTCTTGATTGTTTTGTGTTTACTCTTTTTGATTTACTTTTTTTGCCTCGTTTTTTGGGTTTTGCTTTTGGGGATTGAAATTTATCATCAGGAAAATCATCATCATCAGGAAAATCAAAATCATCATCTATTTGCTTTTTTAAACTCTTTTTATTAGCAGCTTTTATATTTTCCTCTTCTTGATACTTAAGAAATGAAGGACTGGGTTTACCTATAACCGTTTCTTCTTCATCTATATATAAATCTCTAGGTGGGGGTTGCTGTTTTTTTCCTATCAATAAATTAGTTGTTTCTTCTTCGTCTTCCTGATTGTCATCATCTTCCCACAAAAGATTTTCATGTCTTTCCTTTGTTTTGGCAATATCTTCTTTAAAAATATTTTTTAACCATATTGATATATCATTATTAAAAACAGAAGAGTTAGACATTTTAAGAAATCTTTCTAAGTCTTTACTAAATGCAAGTGCAGACTGATATCTTTTACTTTTATCTTTTTCTAATGCTTTCATTATTATTTTAGATAGAATTGGAGGATACTTAGGATTTAATGCGTTTGGTGGGATAAAATCTCTATTTATCATTAAATCCATAATTTCAAATGGATTTGTAATATTAGGGAATAAGCGTTTTCCTGTAGTTATTTCATATAATACAATTGCTAAAGCAAATACATCAGAACGACCATCAAGTTTTTCTCCCTTTATTTGCTCAGGAGACATATATGAAACTTTTCCTTTTATTTTACCTGCTCGTGTTTTTTCATTTGAGGTAGTATTTGCTTTTGCTATTCCAAAATCCACAACTTTTGCAATTCCTTCATAAGAAACCAGAATATTTTGTGGTGATATATCTCTATGTACAATATTCATTGATACGCCATATATATCTTTCATATTATGTGCATAATGTAATCCTGTTGCTGATTGTGATATTATATGACATGAAAAATTTAATGGTAGTGGGTGTCCTTTTTTTACTGATTGAATTAGTAAGTGGTCAAGGCTAAGCCCAAATATATACTCCATTGCAATATAATATACATTATAAACACTACCTAAATCATATATTTGTACAATATTAGAATGAGTAAGCATTGCAGCAACTCTTGCCTCATTTAGAAACATCTCTACAAATTCTTTATTTTTGGTGAATTCAGGAAGGATCTTTTTTAAAACAACTAGTTTTTCAAAACCTTTAACTCCTGTTTGGCGGGCAAGCCATATTTCTGCCATACCACCAACGGCAATTTTATCTAGAAGTCTGTATTTACCAAATTGTCTGTTCATATTTCTCGTAAAAACACAACCTGATAATAATAGATTTTATGAATACTGTCAATTTTTTAATAGTTTTATTTGATTTTTAATAAAAAGAGAATATAATATCATAATTATTAGTAGGAGATATAATGGATAAGAAAAAATATTATAAATTTGAAATAAATTATGACAGTAACCACTTTAATGATTTTCCTCATGATATATTTACAAATGAAGAAAAAGAATTGTATAATAAAATAAAAGAAAGAAAGAAAGAATTAGGTGATGATTTAGTTATTTTGGCTCATCATTATCAAAGTAAGTGGATAACTGAGCTGGGTGATTTTGTTGGAGATAGCTTTCAACTCTCACGAGAAGCTGCAAATATGAAAAATGCTAAGCAAATAATTTTTGCTGGGGTGCATTTTATGGCAGAGTCAGCAGATATTTTATCTGGAAGTAATCAAAAAGTATATCTTCCAAATGTAAAAGCAGGTTGTCCTATGGCTGATATGACTTCTTTACAAGATTTGGAGTTTGCATGGGAGGAAATCCATAAAAATCTAAATAATGAAAAGATTATTCCTATTACTTACATGAATTCAACTGCTGATGTTAAGGCGTTTTGTGGAGCTCATGGGGGAGCGGTTTGCACTTCCTCTAATGCAGATAAAATTTTTGAATGGGCATTTACGCAGGGTGATAAAGTTATGTTTATGCCTGATATGAACTTGGGTATGAATACTGCAAATAAACTTGGAATTCCTAAAAATGAGCAGATTCTTTATGATTTAGGTAAAGAAAATGGTGGGCATTCAAAAGAAGCTATAATAAACTCAAAAGTAATTTTATGGAATGGATATTGCCATGTTCATAAGTTTTTTAGTGTTGAAATGGTTAAAAATCTAAAGGAAAAATTTGATAATTATAAATTAATTGTTCACCCTGAAGCCAGCCCTGAAATTATAGAGCTTGCAGATGGTATTGGAAGCACAAAATATATTGTTGACTATGTTGAGGCAAGTAATCCTGGTGATGTGATTATTATTGGAACAGAAATTAACCTTGTATACAGGCTTGCAGAGCAGTTTCCAGATAGAAAGATTTTTCCACTTAGAAAGTCGCTTTGTCCAAATATGTACAGAATCAACATGGTAAATTTATACGAAACAATTATGGCTTTCCCAGAAGAAAGAGTGATTATTGTAGATGATAAAACCAAGAGTAATGCCAAAAAAGCACTGGATAGAATGTTGGAATTTGGGTAGAGACATCGCATTGCAGATAGTAGAGACACCGCATTGCTGTGTCTCTACTATGATGCCGTTTCAACCTGCCTAGACGAGGCAATGCCATCGTCTTTACAGGCAGTTTTACACGGATTTTTGAGCCGAAGTCTCAAAATAGGGAGATATAATGAAATATATATCAGAATTTGAAATTAAAAACTTTAGGAGCTTTGATTACCTTAAATTAGATAATTTAGGTAAAATAAATGTATTTTTTGGTAAAAATAATTCTGGTAAATCTAGTATTTTAGAAGCACTTCTTCTTATGAAGTATAACCAATATAAAATGGATGAAATAAGTTCCTTTAATAATATTAGAAATGATGATGTAAAATATTTATTTAATAATTTTAATACTTCAGAACATGTGGAAATTAAAATTAAAATAGATACTATTTTAAAACCTCACTTTGTAAAAATAATTTCTCTTGAAAATAATTCAATTTCAATACAAAGTTCTCAAAAAATATTTACCCCAGTACTTGTATCAAAATTATTAAGTTCGAAAGTATACAAAGAGATTATAATAAAAAGAAGAGATAATAATTTATTAGATTTTTTGGTGAAAATTGATTCAAGAGTTGAAACTATGCACTTATTGGATGATAAAATTTATTTTGGGCTTAAAAATATAAAAGAACTGATACCAATTAATCTTATGGGAGATGGAATTAATCATATTTTTAATATTTTGGCTTCAATAGTTAATGATTATAATATTATATTAATTGATGAAATAGAAAATGGTTTACATTATTCTGTTCATAAAGAATTATGGAAATCTATAATGAAACTACAAGAAGAATTTGATTTTCAAATGTTTATAACAACTCATAGTATTGAAACTTTAAAAGCTTTAAAGGAAGTACTGGAAGATGAAAACAATAAAGATATGAGAGGTGAAGTTAAAGCAATTAATATTGTTCATACTAAAAAGGCTGGAATTAAGGCTTATAATTATAATTTTGAGTCTTTTAAAACTATGATTGATTCAGAAATAGAGATTAGGTGAAATTATGATAAATATTTTTGTTGAGGGAGATTCTGACATTAAATTTTTAGAGGATTATTTATCATATTTAGAAGTAAATAAAAATTGTTTTAAAGTTGAGTCAATAAATGGTAAAGATAAGTTAAAGAATATTCAAATGAAGCTTATGAAAAATAGTGATAATAATATAATTAATTTAATTATATTTGATTCTGATGATAATTTTAAACAAAGAAGAGATTCTTTATTAAAATTTAGAAATGAAAATAATCTTAAATTTGAATTATTTTTATTTCCAAATAATTCTGATTCTGGTGATTTAGAAATTTTGTTAGAGAATATTATTCCTGAAAATAATAAAGAGATTATAAATTGTATGAATAATTATAAATCATGTATTGTTAATTTAAATAGAAATTTAACAGTACCTATTAATAAAGCTAAAATATATGCATATTTAGAAGCATTATTACCTAAAAAGGATTCGAAAAAAATACATTTTTCTAGTAGAGATTATCAAAATAAAGAGCATTGGAATTTGGATAGTGAATATTTATTAAGTTTGAAGGGGTTTTTATTAGATAATATAGATTAAAAAAATAGGAGAAATATAAATGTTAAAACCTCCATCAGAAAAAGAACTTATTATAAAAACAGATAGGTTAATCCTAGAGCCGATTCTTCCTGTTCATGCTAATAAAATGTTAGAGGTATTATCAGATAAAGAAATATATAAATATATCCCTGAAAATCCTCCTGATTTAGATAAATTAACAAAAAGATATGAACATTGGGCAAAAAGAATTTCTCCTAAAGGTGATGAACTTTGGTTAAACTGGGTGGGTAGAAGAGTTGATACTAATGAATTGATTGGATATTTTCAATCTGGATTTAGGGCTGTTGATAATGTTGATATTGCTTATGTTTTAGGAATAAATCATCAGAAATTAGGTTTTGCTTTTGAAGCTATGAGTGCCGTTATTTCATTTTTAGAGACTAAATTAAATGCAAAAATAATTAAAGCTTGGATAGATACAAGAAATCATGCTTCAATAAAACTGGTTAAAAAGTTAGGAATGAAGCAAGTTGAGATTATAAAGGATGCTGATTATTTTAAAGGGGAGAGTAGTGATGAATATGTTTTTGAAAGAGTTTTTAATAAATAATATAAAACTAGGATTTTCTACCGATTAAAATTATCTAAAAATATTTAAAAATATAATAGATGATTTTTTTGAGGTGGAATATGAAAAAAATTAAAGTAAATCGGTTTCATATAGTTGGAATGATGTTTTTTGTAATATTATTTTTAGGTCATAACTTAGATGGTTCATATAATACTTTTATGATTCAAAATAGAAATACTACATATTATGAAAAATTTTTTAACTCTAGAACCAGCAACTTTGTTAAAATAAAGAGAAAAGGAAAAGTTGCTTATAAGTTTTTTTCACCAGTTCCTTTTACTGGCAAAGCTGTTTCAAAATACCTTAATGGAAATAAGAAAATTGAAATTGAATACAAAGATGGTATTAAAGTAGTTAAAACAGAATGGTATGAAAATGGTGTTAAAAAAGCTCAATATACTTCACAACAACGACCTCCTTATAATTATACTATAAAAAAGTGGTATCCAAATGGTAATAAAAAATTTGAATCATTTAATGGTTCAGAGCGTGAATATGATGAATGTGGTAAGATAACACAGGGTAATTTTTTAGAGTTCTCAGCTTCAGGATCTATAGAAATTAATTAGTATCTTTTTTAATAGTGTTTCTATTGTAATTCATATTCATATATTTCCTTCAGGATAAGTTACTTACATGCTTTTTTATACCCTAATTTACATGCTTTTTTATAATATTTTTTTGCTGTATACTTATTTTTTCTTACTCCTTTTCCAAGTTTATAAAGATCTCCTAAGTTTTTACATCCAAGACCAAATTTTAACTCACATGATTTTTTATATAAAGTTTTTGCTTTTAAGAATTTATTTTTATTTTCTGTTTCTTTGCTAATAAAGTAGCCCATTTTATTACAACTATATCCAGAGTTTTTATTACATGCTTTACTATAGTATATTTTAGCAGAAAAAAGATCTTTTTTCATACCCAAGCCTTTTTCATAATTCCAAGCTAAAAGTTCACATGAAGAAACATATCCTTTGCTACATGATTCTTTAAAATTAATATTGGCATTATTATAATCTTTATTCTCCTGAAATTTTTTACCTTTTTGGTATTGTTCTTCAATTGTGAACTTACTTTCTATTTTCTTTATACTTTTTTTTGCTTTAGTAGTTTTATTACTATTGCTAATAAGAGTAGGATGATTACTACTTTTTAAAATAATAAAAATAGTCAAAATAATCAAAATAGAAGTTGTCAATATAACATATTTATTTTTAGATTTACTTTTGTTATTAATGGAAGAATAGTTTTTACTGATTAATTTAAGTTTTACTTTACCTATTTTCAATTCATCTCCAAAATATATAGTAACCACTTTATTTGGAGTAATTTTCTTGCCATTTACTTTTACACCATGTGTACTATTTATATCAGTAATGGTAAATTCCCTTTTATCTATTTGGTTTATTATACAATGTTTCTTAGAGATTGAAACATGATTTATAGTTAAATCACATTTCTCAATTCTTCCAATTAGAGTTCTTTCTTTTTTTATTATGAAATCTTGTTTTTTAATTCCTGAAAGAACTCTAAGTTTTGCTTTTTCAGTATTATTTTCAGTATTATTTTCAGTATTTTTTTTAGTATTCTTTTTTATTGTTTGTTTTTGATTTTCTTTATCTATATTCTCAATATTATCAAAATTCTCAAATTCAACTTCTTGGTTATTATCTTCAAATACTAATTTGAAATCATCTCTTTCTATTTCTTCTCTTTCAACCTTTCCTGTTTTTACTTCATTATCTAGAACGATTTGTTCTATTTCTTTTAAACTTTGAATCCTTTTTTTAGGGTCTTTAATTAATAATCCATTTAATAATTTAATGATTTTATCACTAGCATGTATGCTATCTTTCCAATTTAAATTGTTTTCTTCATCAAGCATTTGTTCTACTTCTTTTCTTGTCAATAATACTAAAATCACAACACCAAGAGAATAGTAATCACTTGCTGTAACCGTTTCTCCCATTAGTTGTTCTGGTGCAATGAATCCAAAAGTACCCGTAATATCATTAGATCTGTTTTTTACAACAACATCTTTAACTGCATTGAAATCTATTAAAGCTAATGAACCATTTTTTCTTCTCATAATGTTTGATAAATTTAAGTCCTGATGTATTACAGGTGGAATTAGTTTATGTAAATATTCAAGTGTTTCTGCAATTTCTAAAATATCTTCAATTACTTCTTCTTCAGTATAACGGTTTTTTCTTTGTTCTTCCTTTAAATTCATTCCGTTAATGTATTCCATTACTATATATAACTTAGAAGAATCCCCAATTCCTATTTCAAAATCTTCAATAAATTTTGGAATAGAAGGGTGATTTAGCTGAGCTAAGATATCACCTTCTTTTTTAAATAAATTATGGCTATCCCAACCTTCGGCATTAAGAAGGGAAAATTCTTTAATTATTACTTTTGATTTAGATGTTTTATCATAAGCTAAATAAGTGATAATATTGCTTTTCTTTATTATTTTTAATAAAAAATATTTATTTTTAAGGTCTAAATCTGTAGAACAGTTTTCACAAGAAATACTATTGTTCTCATTTATACTTTTACATTCAGGACACAATACTTTTGCCATTTGATCCCCCCCCCTATCTTTTAATTTTTCTTATATAGTTATATATTAAGTTAATAACTATTCGAAGTATAAAGTATTTATATTAAACTGTCAATTTATCCTTGATATAAAGTATGGAGGTAAATAAGACAATTTTGTCTTATTGGGCAAGGAAAAAACAAGACAATAATATCTGTTTTCTATCATTTAAGTTTATAAGTTGTTGAATTAATTGGAATAATGATGTTTTTTTTAGGTGGAAATTACCTTGCTAGAATATTCCTGTCTTGATATTTTATATGAGGGAGGAAAAATGAAGACTAAATTTATTAAATTATTACTATTACTATTAATTATGAGTTTTTATTCTTGTGATGGAGAATGGCGTACAGCAGGTTTTTCTGAAAAACTTCAATATATCTATTCTGATAATGGCTTAGAGGTTTTTACTGTTGCAACTTATTCTTTACAAGAACATGCAAGTGGAAGAGGAAATACTGAATTCTTTGTTATAAAAGAGGATGAAATAAAGGTAACTGTTCTAATAAAAGAGGAATTAAGTGCTGGTGAGTACTCTACTGTATATGAAAATTTATCTATGCCTTTTAGTTTTGAAAAAGTAAAGGTTCCACTTAGGTATTTAAGTTCTGATGACCCTTTCGGATATGCAATAGAAATAGAGTTTAATGAAGATGAAATTGGTTTTGTTGATGGAAAAGAGTACTTTTTTACTTTTATATTTGTGTATATGGGAAGAAACTATACTGCAAACAGAAAATACCATTTAAATTTTGTTTATAACCCAAACAACTAGATTTTAGCAAAGGAGAAATATGAGGAACTTATTAATTTTGTTATTAATTTTTTTAACAGTAGCTACTTATAGCAAGGAAGTAAAATTTTCTAAAAATGAATTTAAGAGAAATGAAAAATCATTTGGGATTTCTTTTGCTCTTAAAGGAGGATATTATCAAATAGATGAAAAAAGAAACTATTATACTAAAGAAGTTTTAGGATATGATATTGAAAGAACTGTAGTTGGTAAATTTTCTTCGCAAGGACTTGGCTTTGAGCTTGAATATAGGTTTAATGATAGCTTTTCTGTTTATTGGGGACCAAGTATATTTATTCTTCAGGGAACTATAGAAAAGGAATCTAAAGAAGGAGCTAATAAAATAAAGAAAGAGGAAAGCGTAGGGTATGTTCCAATGAAAACTGCATTTGGATTTAAACTTTCTTCTGGTGATGTAATCGGAACCGGCTTGGTTTATTATGGTAGATTAGGTGCATCATTTGGAAATACTGCATCTAAACTTGGAAGTGATACTGAAGACAATCAATCATATTTCTCTTTTGACCTTGAACTTGGAATGAATGTATTTATATTAAAGAATAATAATCTTGATATATTTATTACTGCATCTATGGGAAGTGGAAGTGAAGGAAATTATGGAAAGGATGATGATATGGATGTTTTATCAGGAGTTATTGATGCCTTTGTTGGTGTAAGATATAACTTTTTTATATTCTAACTATATTCAAACTTAAAATAAACTTTAGTAAGATAAAATTATTTTTTATAAGGTAATTGACAGATAAACATAGATAGAGTAGTGTTAATATGAATGTTTTATCATTAGGAGATTTATGAATATAGTATTTTTTGAACCAGAAATACCACAGAATACTGGAACGACAGGAAGACTTTGTGCTGCAACTAATACTGTTTTTCATTTAGTTGGAAGGCTAGGGTTTTCCCTTGATGAAAAAAAAGTAAAAAGAGCAGGACTTGATTATTGGCCATATTTAGATTTAAGACAATATGCAACTTGGGAAGAGTTTAAAGAAAAAAATCCAGGTCGTTATATTTTATTTACTGTTCATACAGATAAAGTCTACACTGAAATTGAATATAAAGAAGATGACTATCTGGTTTTTGGAAGAGAAACAAAAGGGCTTCCAAAAGAATGGATTAAAGATAATCCTTTAGCTGTTACAATACCAATATATAATGAAAATGTTAGGTCTTTGAATCTTTCAACAACATCTGGTATTGCCTTATATGAGGCATTAAGGCAAACAAGGGGGTAGTATGAAAAAAATAATATTCAGTGTAGTAATTTTATTATTGACAACTCAGTTTCTTTATGGAGAAAATAAAGATATTGAAAATATTAGAAAATGGTTTAAGGAAATTAATCAAAAAGCAAATTCACCGTATCTTGGATATTCAAGATTTCAAATGGCAGATAATGGAGCTTCTACAGAAGGAGGCTTGATAATTGCTCATGTATCTAAGAAAAAATTTAAAAAAATAACGGTTGAACATCTTGGAGAAATGGGAAAAAAGAATACTGATTATTATTTTAAAGATGGGAAATTATTTTTTGTTTACAGTATAATGACAGTATATAATGCTCCTGTTTATTTAACTAAGTTAGAAGCAAATAAGCAAAAAGTAGAGTTTTTTGACCCTAAAAAATCTAAAAAAACAACAGAAAGAATTTATTTAAAAGATGGTAAATTAATCAGATGGTTGGATAGTCAAAATAAAAAGTTAAATACAAAAAGTAAAGATGCAAAAGATAGGATAAAAGAAATCAATAATGAAGTAAAAAGAATAATCTCTTTAATAAAAAAAGAGATATAATTATCAATATAAATTACTAATAAAAAATTATATAAATAAGGAGAAATATGAAAAATCCAGCTTTTTTTGAAAAAATAGAGACAATTAAGCTTCAAGACGAACTTTCTGAATTTTTAGGAACTTTTGAAGATGGAATTGTTGAATTTAGCTATCTTGATATAGTAAAGGCCTCTGGGCATAGTTGCCCTACAGTTGCAGGAGCATACTTATTGTGCCTTGAAGGTTTAAAGGCTTTATATAAAGGAGAAATACCTAAAAGAGGAGAAGTATTTGTATCATTTAAAGAGGATAGCATAGAAGGAGTTGCTGGAGTAATTGCAAATGTTATTACTCATATTACAGGAGCAACTGAATCTTATGGGTTTCAGGGAATTGCAGGAAATTTTGTAAGAAGAAATCTTATGGATTTTAAAAGTAATATTAATTCATCTGTTAAATTTAAAAGGCTTGATACAAATGAATCAGTAGAGGTTCTATATGACCCAAGTTCAATTCAAGGAAACCCAAAACAGATGGTTTTGATGCAAAAAATATTAAGAAACCAAGCAACTAATGAAGAAAGAAAGCTTTTTGGTAAAATATGGCAAAAAAGAGTAGAGGATATTTTTAACAATATCGATAAGGTTATCTCTGTTTTGTAGTTTGTTTAAAGTGTTTTATTCTTCTGTTTGATATCTAGTTAAATCAAGTATTCCATCTGCAATTGGCTGATATTCTATTATTTTATCCTGAAACCAATCAGATGTGCTCCAGAAGTTATCTGAAAGCCTGTTTACTCCATATTTTTTAAAAAAGTTATTTAATGACTTTTCTTTAGATTTTCAAGGATGTTCGAAATGTTCTTGTTTAATTACCTGCTTTAAGGCAAAAACCATCGCCATAGTCTTTATAGCCATGTTTACATACACAGCTACCATTTGATGCACGTTTATATCCTTTACTGCTTGGGCATACACATCTTGACTTCCACTCTACCTGTGGTTTAGGACACTTACTTACACAGTTACCCCAGTAACTTGTTAACTTACATTTTTGACAACTACCATTCTTTTTAGAATATCCTTTTAAACATGTACATTTATTGTATTTATCAGACCATCTTTGATTAACACCAGCACATACACATTTGCTGTTTTGAGATACTCTACCAGTAGGACAATTACATCTTCCATTTGAAAAATTTCCGCCTGATAGTTCACATGTTTTTTTGTTGTTTTTTTCAAGATTTTTGTTTAAATCTTCTTTTTCCTTTTTTAATCTTTCTTTTTCTGCTTCAGCTTCTTCTTTTTGCTTTTTTAATTCTTCAAGTTGTTTTTTTAGACTTTCTGTTTCTTCTGATGATGAAGTATTTTTAATTTGATCTTCAATTTTTTTCTTTTCTTCTTCCATGTTTACAAGATTACTTTCTAAGTTCTTGTTTTCACTTTCCAGTTTACTTTTATCATCTTCAAGTTTTTGTTTTTCAAATGCAAGGCTAGCTTTTTCTGCTTCAAGGGCTTTATTTTTTAAGCTTAATCCTTCATTTTCTGATTGTAAATCATTAAACTTACCACCTAATTCATCAAATTTTCCACCAAGTTTATCATATTTCCCGCCTAATTGACCTAATTTACCTGATAAACATTTTCTACTACCTCTTTCTCTTTTAGCTACTTCAAAATTATAGATAAAAGTAATACCCCAACTGTAATCCCAGTCTAAAAGAGGTTTTATTGTAAAACCTGGTGCAAAATATGTAGAAAAACTTATTGCTGAATTTTTTATTGGTATAGTGATACCAATAGGAAAATTAAGACTTAGCTTAAGACTTCTTCCATCATCATCAAGTTGCGTACCCATAATAAATTTAGTACCATAATCTATATCAAGAGCAATTACTTTATTTTGATAAGAATTAAACTTATGGTTTACACCCAATGATAATAAAAAGTTTTTATCAAAATCTACACCTATTATTGATTCAAGGTTTATATTAAATGGAAGCCAGAATTTAAAATCAAAACCATTTGGTGTACCAACAATTAATGCAGTATCAAGAGTATATGGTTTTGAGTAATTAATTGCACATGTTCTTTTAAGATTTTCTGCAAGGGTTTCTTTTATTTCTTTTTCTACTGTTTTTGCAGCTTCTTTTTTTGCAATATTGGTTACAACATTCTTTTTTTCAGGACTTTTAACTTCTTTTTCAGAAGTGCTTTCTGGAGTATTGTTTACTTCTTTCTTATTTTCATCTGCAAATAATAAAAAAGTAGAAATTGTAAGTAACAGTATTAATAAATATTTCATGTTTTAGTTCTCCTGAGTAAATTTTAAACTAAATTCTTTTATTTCATTAGCAATAGTTTCTAACTTGGAATCATTATTCATATTATTAGAAACTAAATTTATCCATTTTGCAATTTCTTTCATTTCTGTTTCTTTCATTCCTTTGGTTGTAATTGCAGGAGTTCCTATTCTTATTCCTGATGGATCCATTGGAGGCCTTTTATCGAAAGGAACAGAATTGGCATTTGTCACTATGTGGACTTTATTTAAAGCTACTGATAAGTCTTTACCGCTAATGTTTTTACTTGTTAAGTCTATGAGCATTAAGTGATTATCTGTACCACCAGTAACTAAGTCGAAACCATAATTTATTAATTCTTCTGAAAGAACTTTTGCATTTTTAACAATTTGTTTTGCATATAATTTAAATTTATCTTCAGCAGCCTCTTTTAATGCAACTGCAATTGCTGCAGTTGTATGATTGTGTGGTCCGCCTTGTAACCCAGGGAAAACTCCTTTGTTTACTTTTCTTACCAATCCTTTCCTCATTAAAATCATTCCACCTCTTGGGCCTCTTAGAGTTTTATGAGTTGTTGTTGTTACCACATCTGAATAAGGTACTGGATTTTGATGAACACCCCCGGCAACAAGGCCAGCAATATGTGCCATATCAGAAAGTAAGTAAGCTCCAACTTCTTGGGCAATTTCCTTAAACTTCTTAAAATCTATAGCTCTTGGATATGCTGAGGCTCCAGCTATAATCAATTTTGGTTTTTCTTTAAGAGCCATGTCTCTAATCATATCGTAGTCGAGCATAGATGTTTCTGGATTTAATTCGTATTGTACTGCATCATAAAAAATTCCACTGGCACTTACTTTCCAACCATGAGTTAAATGTCCTCCATGAGGAAGAGCCATTCCCATAATTTTATCACCAGGATTTAATAATCCAAGCATAACTCCTAAATTTGCAGGAGCTCCTGATAAAGCCTGAACATTTGCTCCATAAGAGCCAAATAGTGATTTTGCTCTATCTATAGCAATTTGTTCTATTAAATCAATATTTTCTTGACCTTCATAATATCTTTTTCTTGGATAACCTTCAGAGTACTTATTAGTTAAAATAGAACCAGTTGCCTCTCTGACAGCTTTAGAAACATAATTTTCAGATGGAATTAATCTTATAGAATATTTTTCTCTTTCTTCTTCCTTTTGAATAAGTTCTGCAATTTCTTTATCAAATTTTAATAAATCACTCATTTTTCTCCTATTTTAATAAACTAATAATGTCATTTTCAAGTTTACCTTCATTATCATCATAACCAATTGTTGCTTTTAATATTTTTCCTTTACCATTGATTAAAAACATTGTAGGAAAACTTTCTATGCTATATCTTCTTGATATAATATTGTAACTATCTTTTAAAACAGGAAATTGTAAATTATTATTTTTGATAAATTGTTTAACTTCTTTTATTTCATCTTTATCCTTATCTGTATTAACTGCAATAACCATTAAGCCCTTATTTTTGTATTTCTTGTATAGTTTATTCAAAAAAGGAAGTTCTTTTTTACATGGTTTACAGTAGTTTGCATAAAATGTAAGAATAACTAACTTTTTTTTACTAAGAGCGTCTTTGCCAACATAGTTTGAGATATCAAGTGTTGTTAATTTTGTTGTTTGAGAGTTATAAACTAAAGCTCTGAATGACTCAATGTGTTTTCCTGAAAGAGCATGCTTGTGGGATACAGAAGATTTTTTCTTTTCTTTCTCTTTAGGGTGATGTTGCACTGTAACATCAGGTACTGTTGTAGCATTTTTATCAGTTTTTTTCTCTTTTTTCTCTTTAGGGCGTTGTTGCTCTGCAACAACAGGTACAGTCATAGGTTGAGACGCATTGAGATGCGTCTCTTTACGATGCCCGTTTTCTAGTTTTTTAGCATAAATATCTCTTCTTTTTTGAAATTTGGCTTTTTGTTTTTTGGTTATTTGAAGAGATAATATTTTATCTAAAATTCCAACTATTTTATTATAGTCCCTTTCTGCTTCAAGTTCTTCTTTTTTTAATTTTCTGCTTAAATCTTTAAAGGCTTTTTGTGAATATTTATATGCCATTCTTTTACCTGATTTAGCATGTTTTGTACTTTCTGCAATAATTGCAAATTCTTCCCAGGCTTTCATTTTATCATAGTTGGTTTTAGTTTTATCTTTCATTGTAGAAACTGCAATCTTTTTATATTTTGTAATATATTGTTTTTTAAAAGAATCTATTCTTTTTATGTCTTGTTTTAATTCTTTATCAAGTAGTAAAACCGCTTTTATCTTTTCTGAGTCAGTTTTAGTAGAGTTTATAATATCATCAAGAGCTTTTGTGGAGTAGCCAAGAATAGATATTGATACAAACAGTAAAATTAAAGATTTCATAATCCTCCTATTAAGTAAAAAACAAGGTATAATAACATATTGGAGTTTCATATTCTAGATTTTTTAAACTATTATTAATAATTTTTTAGATTTCAGCTAAAAATTCAAGTGAAAACAGAATGTTTGAACGATTTATGGAATAGATTTATTTATAGAGCTATGATATTATTGAGAGCATGGAATTCTTTCGCATTTAAGTGAAGAACCATCACATACATATCCTGTAGGGCAATCACCTTCTGTTGAACATGATTTGAAACCGCAAATTTTACTTCCAATACTAGCATTATAAGAACATGTCATTCCTGCATTACAATCAGAGTCTGTATTACATGTAAGTAAGCAATATCCTGAGCCTACAGCAAGGCATTCAAAAGGGTTGTAGGCATCATTTCCTGTTCCAATATGTGGACAATCTGCCTTTACGCTACAGCCTACACATTTACCTGAAGGGAGGGTCATTGGGGTAGAGCAATTTGTATATTCTCCACAATCATTATCATTTGCACATACAAATCCAGTATCATTTCTATCTGTACAATAACCATTTTCACATGTAAAACCAGCAGGACAATCTGATGTTGAATCTGGTTCGCATTCTCCTGCTATGTTTTCTGTATAGCCAGTTGTACAAGAACATGATATTACTCCTGAATTATTATTACAAACTGTTTTAAACGGAATTGCTGTGCATGGATTTGGTTCACAACTGTTGACACAGTTTCCATATACACATGTTTTACCATCTGAGCATGTACCATTTTGATTAAATTCAGAGCATTCGGTTTCCTGACATGGAATTCTTTTACACATTCCTCTTGAGTCTGTGCTGGTTTTTATACAAACAGAACCGTATTGGCAATCATCATCACCTTCGCAGGTTGCAATCAGGCACTCCTCTAAATCAGTGTTACATCTTCCACTAGGACAATCACTATCGCTATCACATTCGTTTTTACATGTATGCCATGTTGTTTCACAATATGTATTGGCCGGGCAATCAGAAGAAGTTTGGCAATTATTACAAATTCCACCAACAGAGCTTGGTTCACAAAATGAATTAGATTCTGAATTGAATTCATGGCAGTCTTCATCTGTTAAACATTGCTCATTTGCTCTGTCTCCTGCTTCAACACAGAAGTCATTTAAACATATTAAACTATCAGGACAAATATCCACTACTGTTAACTGACAGGTATTATTTTCATTATCAAGCTCATAGCCAACATTGCACTCGCAATGAAAGCCATTAACGCTGTCGTCTATGATACATTTATTTTTATGTAATTCTTCATTACATGGAAAAGGGTTGGCCTCACATGGGTTGTCTTCAAGCGGTAAGCACTTTCCTTCTGTTAGAGTATAGCCTACATCACATTTACACTCATTATTTACATTTGAGGCATGTTCTGTACAACATAAATTACTGTCCATGTGTAATCCTTCATTACAATAACATTCTGCTTTATTATTTTGAGTTGCACATTCGCTATTTTCTGGGCATTGAAAATCAATACATTTATTATCTTTACATATTCCCTGAATACATGTTTTACTTGTATCTTCACAGTATCCGTTAAAACCTTCAACTGAATTTTCTGTACATAAAATAATACATTCTAATGGGTCTTCTGGGTTTTCTATATAGTTTTCGTTACAAGTACAAACTCCCTTATCATTATGAGAAAATGCCTGACAACATAGGTTGCTGTCTTCATGATAATCAGCATCACAATGACATTCTGCTTTTGAATTATCATCAGGGTCAAGTAAGCATCTTGTTTTATTTATCTCTTTACAAGGATTTGGAAAACATGGGTCTCCTTCATTTGTAATACATTTATCTCCATCTAAATGGAAACCTTCATTGCATTCACATATAAAAAAAGGAGCCTCTTTGAGTGCTTTACAAATAGTTTTATTATCATCTTTGCATGGAGTTGGATCCACACATAAATTTACGATACATTCATCTTCAAAATCAATATAACCTGCTTTGCATTTACATTTATTATCAACACATTCTGAATTTGCATTACAATCTTCATTTTTACATGTTTTGATAGTTACACATTCACCATTATCACATATTTGATCATTTTCACAACTGCCAGTTAAATTCGTTTTAGAGCATTTATTATCTTCTTTTTTATCATTATTACATGCTAAAAATAAAAAAGAACTTAGTAGTATGAGTACAATGAGTTTCATTTTACCTCCTAAAATTGTATTTTATCGTAATTTATAAAAAAATCAAACAAATTCTATCATATTTAAATAATAAAATGCCATAATTTGTTTAACTATTTTTTCTTTTTCGGCAGGATTTCTTTTTACTATGTGGAAAAAACTTTCATTTCTATCAAGAGTTTTATAAAAGTCTAGTTCATCTTCAAATAATTCACCTTCTTTAAATTCAAAAATAGAATTTGCTATATGTATAATTCTTTTTTTACCATATCTTTTATAGAATCTTTTAATAAAATCAATAGAAAAGCCTTCCATTATTCCATTGTAAATCAAGTATGAGATAGAGTAATCACTTTCGTATATTGTTGGAGGAATATTTAATGCTGTATTTACTCTTTTAAATTTATAATTAAATCTTTTCCATGTGAAAATTTCAAATAATTTAGTTTCTAGTTGTTTAATTAAACCAAATTTTAAGTTTTCAAGAGATATACATTTCATTTCTCTTAAAACTTTACCCTGTGGTTTTCTTGTTTTTCTCATTAAGCTTAAAGATAAGTCTCTGTCTTTCGCAGTAATAAATCTTTCTTTAACGAGTATATTGCCTAAACATTCAGATACAAGTGTGGATTTTATAAATAGAGGTAGGCCATTTTCAATATATACTATTTTTTTAATATTATTGACTTCATCATCCAGATATAATTCACCTTTTAGTCTTAATCTGTAGAGTTTTGATAGTAATTCTGGTAAGGAGTTTTCAAGCCCTATTCTTAGATTAAATTCACCCTCTATTTTTTTAGAACTTTCTTTTAACATTTCCTGATATGCAACTGTAACTTCTGAGCGTTCTTCAAAATCAATTTGATTCAAGTCTTTTTCCATAGGGGTAAAATCTGGTAATTCTGCTTCAGTATTTAAATCTGATAAGTCTATAAAGTCATCTTCATCTTCTATTATTGGTGTGCTTGGAATACTTGGAGTTGACGGTTTTTGAGGGATGTCAAGTGGAGAATCAAATAAATCATCATCGCTTATTGGAGTGCCGGCAGGAGATGAGTTTGGTGAAGGATATTCATCTTGAAATATATTTATTAATATTGGTTTTAGGTCAGCATTTAGGTCAAATGGTTTTTCTAAATAATCCAATGCTCCAAAATTACCGATTGCATCCTGTTTATGTTTATAACCTTTATAAAAACCACTAATCATTACAATTGGAATATCTACAAAGTCCATTGCGTTTTTTAATTCTTCAACAACTTTAAATCCATTTTTTCTTGGAAGAAGAACATCTATTAAGAAGAAATCAATATCATTTTCCATAAAAACTTTATTTGCAGTTTCTCCATTTGATAATTCAATAACATTAAAACCCTCATCTTTTAAAAATGTTACTAAGAGTTCTCTAAAGCTATCATCATCATCTATTACTAATATTGTTTTACTCATATAGCCCTCAATCTAAATAAGATTGATTATTATAGTATATTAGAAGTTTTATTTCAAGAGTTATAGCTTTTTCGTTTTTAATTTTTTTAATTACTCCAAATTGCTTTAAGCCTTTTAATAGTAAAATATACTTTATTTATTGAATATATTAAAATAATTAGAATAAATGCTACATTTCTGTTATTATGCTTTTGTATTTTATTTGAGAGGTTAATTATGAAAACAAATTTTTCAGTTCAATTTAAAACATTGGAAGAATCTTTAAATTATGCGATTAAACAAGAAGAAATTGCTGCTAATTTATACGAACATTTAGCAAAAATAGCAAAAACTGTTCAGGCCAGAGAAGAATTTTTAAATCTTGTAAAAATGGAAAAAGTACATAAAAAAAGCTTAGAGTCATTTTCTTTTGAATCTTATGACAATAGAACTAAAAATCATGTTTATTTTAATCTTGGAACTACAGATGCTTTAGTTGAGCCAACAAATAAGGAACTCTCAGAGCTTTCCTTTACAGACAGCTTAATTTTAGCAGCTAAAAGAGAGCATGCTGCTGTTTTAATGTATCAAAAATTTGCAGATATGTATTCTGATGATGAAAATTTAAAAAACTTTTTTTTAAATATGGTAGAAGAGGAGAGTAGACATAAATATGATATTGAAAGTAAATACGAAGATATCATTAATGAAAGATAGTTTATATTCAATAATTAAATTTTATTTTCAATAGATGGATTCTTTTGGAGTAAAGTATTTTAAGAATTAATTAAATTTGTAAAATACTCTGTTTTATCCTTTAAAACATCTTCATTTGTTGCTTCAACAACTAATCTGAGTAAAGGTTCTGTATTTGATTTTCTTATTGAAACCCAGTAATCAGGATAATCAACCCTTAAACCATCAATTAAGTTTATTTTTGCATTTTCATCACTTTTTACTAAGTCAATAATTTTATTTAAAGTTTTTGTTGCATCTTTAATTTTAAAATTAATTTCACCAGATCCATAGTACTTCATATATTTTTGTGTTAGTTCATGAAAACTTAATCGGCTTCCTGAAAGTATATTTAACACTTTAATTAAAGTAAATATCGCACTATCTGCATAGAAAAAATCTCTGAAATAGAAATGTCCTGCAAGTTCTCCACCTAAAACTGCATCATGTTCTCTTAATGTTTTTTTCATATAGGCATGACCAACTTTATTTAAAGTTGCTATTCCATTATTTTGTGCAATAACTTCTTCTACAACTCTACTGCTTCTGACATCAAATATAACTTCTTTATTTCTATTTTCCAAAGGTAGTAGGTGGTCAGATAGAAATGCTGTCATTATATCTGCCGGGATAATATTTTTAGCATGATCCATAAAACCAATTCTATCACCGTCACCATCAAACATAACCCCTAAATCAGCTTGTGTTACATTCATAACCAACTCTAAATCTCTATAATTTTCTTTTTTTATTGGATTAGCTTCATGATTTGAAAAATTACCATCTAGCTCAAAATGAACTTCAAGTATTTCAAGGTTTTCAACCTGATAAAATATTCTTGGAATAACATAACCGGCCATACCATTTGATGAATCAATAACTATTTTTAATGGTCTTTTTAGGTTTAAGCCTGAAATAATAAATCTTTCATAATTTCTTAAAATATTATCAATTCTTCTTAGTTTTCCTTTTTCAGAAGAATTTGTAAAATTATTTTCAAGAACTAATCTTTCAACATCTTTTAAACCACTGTCTGCACCAACGGGAATTGCATTTTCTCTTGAAAATTTAAAACCATTATACTCTTTTGGATTATGGCTTGCCGTAACCATAATTGCACCATCTGTTTTATAGTAATTTGTTGCAAAATATGTAATTGGTGTTGTTACTAAATCTAAAAATTCAACATCGCAACCCATATCTCTTATTCCTTCAATTAATGAAAATGTTAATGAAAATGAGGAAGCTCTCATATCCATTCCCACAATTAATCTTTTAGCATTTAAAAATGTAGCATAAGCTCTGCCAATATTATAAGCCAGTTCTTCATTTATTTCTGTAGGATATATTCCTCTAACATCGTAAGCTTTAAATACATTACCCATAAATTCCTCCTAAAAATTAGATATATCATGCTCTATTATACAGTAATCATAACTTATATCTTCAAAAATTTCATTTTCATCACAATTAGAGCCTGTTATTTCGTCGTTAACTTCCCTGTAAACAGTCATTATTTGGCTGTTTTTCTCATCTATTTTCATTGAATTACACTTTTTTTGACAGTTATAGTAACATGAATATTCATTACATTTTTTTTCATTGAAAAAATTATTGTCATGGTTTGAGCGTTCAAAACATTTAAAGTCTTTGCAATCTGCTTCAAGACAATTATTCATACATGGATTATATTCACAGTCATTATTGCAAGCAGTTTCTGTATCTGAAATACAGTTTTTAAAATTATCTTCTTGATTTTCGGTTATTTTTTTATAGTAGCATAACTCTATTTTTGACATATGTTTTCCATAACATGAAATATTAACTAAATCATCTTCAAGGCATTCAGTCATACATTTATTTTTACATGTTTTACAATCGTAAGAACTTGGATTATTACATTTAGACTTACAGTTTATTTCACAATTACAACAGCTGTAACTATTTTGGTTGTTATCTTTATCGGTATACTCAAGACATTCATAAAAATAATCAGGGCTTGTTTCTGATGCACAGTTATTAATTTGACATTTGATTTTACAATTATCCTGATTTATATCATTCTTGCAGTCAATATATTCAGACTTACAATTTTCATTACAATTTCTTAAACTTAAATTACTACAATTATCAATACATATTTTATATGAATTATTACAAAAAAAGTTTTCTCTTAATCTATAGCATTCTTCATGAGCAGCTTCAATACATTTATAATCATTACCTTCTGTTTTACAGTGTTCAGAACTGTTTTTATAATTATCTAAGCACCAGTTTATAAAATGATTATTGTCCCAGTTTAGTAAGAAAACCTCCTGACGAGTTAGAGCACAATTAGATTTTGTTATATCTGTTTCTGCAAGCCAGCCTGAAGATTTTGAGCAAAAAATATAGTCATAATCATCGTAATCAATATTAAATCTATTATTTTCATTGAAATCACATGGAGAGTTTTCATTTTTGATATAATTATCTCCAATATATATATTGGAATTATCTTCTAGGTTTGTTTGAATTAAAGGAACTATATCAAGTGAAAAATTCTTGAGCATAACAAATTTCATTGTTTTTTGATAATCTTCAAGTGATTCATATTCTTTTAAAATTTTTTTACCACACTTTACGCTTGTATTTAAATTTGTTTTAGTTAAGAACTTAAAAGTAAGGCTTATTTTATCTATTGAGCCTTCAATTCCAAAATTAGACATTAGATATTTTACTCTTTGCCAATTTCCATTTTGAAGTTCTTGTGCGTCAATACAGTCACCAAAGTTTATCTCTGATAATGACATTGAACAAGTTGATTCAATGTCAATTTTGTCATCTGTTCCTTCTGTTATTATATTGTTGATTGTTTTTATTAGGTTTTCTGCATTATTTACTTCAATACAGATTAAATCATTACTTTCACTACAATTAATCTCCTGTTTGCATTGATTAATCTTTTCTTCCAGTATTTGACATTGATTTTTGCATGAAGGCAGAAATATTATTGAAAAAAATATTACTATGAATATTAATTTTGATTTCAATCATCTACCTCATTTTCATGGCTTAAAAGAAATAACATTAAGTGTTTTAATTGTTTTATTTCGATGTAATTTTTACTTTCATTTTGAATGTTATTATATAATAAAATAAAGAAATTAATTAAATCTTTTTTATTTTGTAATGACTTTGAAAATTCTGTAAAAAGTTTTATAGAATTTAAAATATCTTCTTTATTTTCATTAATGTATTTATCAAATTTTATTTTAAAAATCGGAGAGAGTAAGAAAGATTTAATATTTTTTTTATTATATGAAATATTTTTAGGAATCAAGGTTTCTAGATTGATAAATCTGTGTAAGTTATTTTTTATAATTTGATTAAAAATATTTTTTCCAGGGTTAAAATCATCTATTTTTAAGTTTTTATTTACGGTAAACTTATATTCTTTTTCTCTTATTGTATTTCTAAAGGTAAAATAATTAATTAATAGAATTTCTGCGGGTACTTCTGGTTTTTTAATATTGAAAAGAATACCTCTATACACTTCTTTTGCAATTATTGGATCTATTTTTATTTGGTATGGAAAATCTTTTTTATAATTTCTTTTAAAAAAACCTCTGTTAAAAATCATTGGTTGTTTAATTATCTTTGAGTTAATATAGTTTAGATTAAAATCTGTTTTTATAATAAGGGTATATTTTTTATATTCAAAAAAATCTGACACAAAGAGCAGCTCATTTGATTTTGTTGAAAAAAATATTTTTGCCTGAGAAAATAAGCCATTTTTTATTTGAAAGGTTGTAAAATCTTTAAACTCTTCAGATGTGATAGAGAGTATATTTTTAAAATATAGTTCTTTGTCTTTAAAAAAAAAGTTTAGTGTTGGAATAAATGTTGAAATTACACTTGCTTTAGATGATGCAATAAATTTAAATATTGTTTTCTGATTTTTTTCATTAAATGAATTTATGAATATCTGAAAAAATAAAGATTTTTCTTTTGTTGTAAAGTGGTTTATGGTTGACCACATATAATTTAATTCACTCTTAGAAAAAAAAATTGCAACTTCATATATCAATAAGAATCTTAAATATGTTTTTGATACAGCAAGTTCTACAACTTTTTTAAGAAACATGTCTTTATCAATAGGAAATCTTTTTTTTAATTTATATATATCTATATCATGTAAGGCGGAATAGTCAATAATATATTGATATATAATACTTCTGTTTTCTGTTTTTGATACAAATGATAGAAGCTTTTCAAGTTTTTCTGATATTAATTTTTTAAATGAATCAAGCTTTGTTTCTGATACAATCGAAATATAATAATTAATTAAATCAAGATACATAATTAAATCTTTTGACTCAATATCTGTTTCAATCATATTTAATAATGTTGGAATAACCTCATCTTTATCAAAGTTTTCTTTAATATATTCCATTATTTCTGTTATATTGTTGTCAGTCCTTGTTGAAAGGTATTCTGACAGATTTCTGTTAATATAGTTATTAAAATTTAAAAATCTTATTTTATCTTTCATTATAAATCATCAAAAGTTTTTTTTACTTGTTCTGATGTTAACATATTTTTTTCAATATAGATATTATTTTTTACTTCTTCTTCTCCTATTATTATTACTTTTTGTGCATTATTTTTATTTGCCCATCTCATTTGGCTTTTCAATGAACCTAATCTATAATCAATATCTACTGTATTGCCATTTTTTCTTAATTTATGAACTAATTTTAGTGCAGGAGAAAGACTAGTATTACCAAGGATTACAATTGCATAATTTAGTGGAGCTTCATTAATCTCTTCTGATAATGCAAGTATAACTCTTTCTATTCCTATTCCAAATCCAATAGCATCTACATTTGGACCACCTAATTCTTTCACTAAATTATTATATCGTCCTCCACCAATTATTGTATTTTGTGAACCAAGTATTTCTTCTGAAACTCTAACTTCAAATGTAGTTTTTACATAATAGTCTAAGCCTCTAACAATTTTTGGGTCTATTTGGTAACCTATATCTGAATTTTCCAATAAAGTAATAAGTTCATTATTGTGCTTAGAACATGATTCACAGTAGAAATTAGATATTTTAGGTGCATCTTGAGCAATTATTTTACAAGAGTCAATTTTACAATCAATAATTCTCATTGGATTTGTATCAAGTCTTCTTTGACAGTCTTTACATAATTTTTCTTTGTGTGGAGTAAAAAAGTCTACTAATGCTTTTTTATGATTTGGTCTGCAATCTTTACATCCAATACTATTAATATAGAATTTATAATCCTTGAGTTTAATTGATTTTAAAATATCTTCAACCATTTGTATTACTTCAAAATCTGATGCAGGTGTTGATGGCCCAAAAAATTCAGCTCCAATTTGATTAAATGCTCTGTATCTGCCTTTTTGTGGTCTTTCATGACGATACATTTCTCCAATATAATAATATTTTGTTAAGGGAGAGTTTGCATAGTCTTTTGATTGAATATAAGCTCTGACAGTAGAAGCAGTGCCTTCTGGTCTTAGTGATAATGATTTACCATTTCTGTCATTAAATGTATACATTTCCTTTTCTACAATATCAGTAGCTTCTCCAACACCTCGTTTAAAAAGAGCTGTAAACTCCAGAACAGGTGTTCTTACTTCTTTATAATTGTATAATTCAAATACTTTTTTAATATTATTTTCAACAAAATGCCATTTAGAAACTTCTGATGGCATTATATCTTTCATTCCTGTAATATTTTTATACATTAAATCCAACTCCTTAAATAAAATACTATTTTACTTGATATTAGTTTATCCTGTCAATATATAAATTTATAATTATTGAAAAACTTCTATATCTATTGACAATAGATGTATATATACGATATATTAAATAATCGTTATTTATGGAGTATATTTTGAGTAAATTAGTCAAACTGCTGATATTGCTATTATCATTAAGCTTATTTGGCTTGGATTTATCTAAGCAGCCTGAAATTACAAAAGTTGGAGCTATTTCTTATCCAAATGCTATGAAAACAGCCAAAAAAGAAGGAAAAGTTAAATTGTTTATACACCTTACTTCAGAAGGTAAAATCAAATCATATGGATTTTATAAATCAACAGATAAATCTTTTGAAAAAGCTGTTAAAAAGAAAATATATAAATTTAAATTTGCTCCTGCTGAATATAAAAATAAACCGATTTCAGTAAAACTGATATATACCTATAACTTTAAACTTGATAATTCTGTAGATAATAAAAAAATAGATAAAGTTAAATCGAATAAATGGTATAAAAAAGAGAAGAAAGAAATAGATGATAACGCTGAAAAAAAAGAAATAGAAAAGAAAGCTGAAAAAGGGCATCGTAAAGAGACGCATCTCAATGCGTCTCAACCTATGACTGTACCTGTTGTTGCAGAGCAACAACGCCCTAAAGATAAGGCAGGGAAAGCTGAGAAGAAAGCTGAGAAAAAAGAAATAGAAAAGAAGATAGAGGATAATAAAGAAATAAAAAAAGATGAGATTAAGGAAAAAGAGAAAAAAGAGAAAGAGAAAGAGAAAGATAATCAAGCAGAAAAAGGGCATAGTGAAGAGACGCATCGCAATGCGTCTCAACCTACGACTGCACCTGGTATTGCAGTGCAACAACTCTCTGAAGATAAAAAAGATAAGAAGGAGGATAAAAAAGAAGATAAAAAAGAAGAATCAATGGCTCTAACAAAAAATCCTATTCTTAAAAAATTTGTGGAGGCTAAATATCCAGCTGAACTCAGAAAGCAGAAAATAGAGGGTGTTGTTACGCTGTATATTGATGTTGATGAAAATGGGGGAGTAAAAGATTTAGGAATTATAAAATCAGATAATAAAAACTTTAATCAGCCAGCTTTGGATGCTGTTAAAAAATTTGAATTCATTCCTGCTGAATATCATGATAAAAAAGTTCCTGTTAGAATTACATATCAATATAATTTTGTAATAAAAGATAAAAAAGATGCAACAAAAGAAGAAATTAAGAAGGCTACAGAAGAAAAAACTGCAATTATTGAAGAAGTTGATTATGATTCTCTTAAAGGAGTTATTCTTGGTTATGGAAACAGAGAACCTTTACCTTATGTTACAATAAGAGTTATAGATGAAGCAGATGATGAAATAGAGGTTATTACTGATAAAACTGGTAAGTTCTCGTTTAAAAATCTAAAAGATGGTGAATATAGAATTGTTGTTGACCCTAAGGATCAATATTTAGGATATGAAACTAAAGAAAATATTAAAAAGGGAGAGTTAACTAAAATTAAAATATCACTTCCACAAGATTTATTAAATCCTTATGAGCTAACTGTTATTAAGAAAAAGGCTAAAAAAGAAGTTACAAAAGAAACTATTTCTGTTGATGAAATTATGAAAATTCCTGGAACAAATGGAGATGCATTAAAAGTTGTTCAAAATTTACCGGGTGTTTCAAGAGCAGGTGGATTAAGTGGTGCTTTGATTATTCGTGGTAATAATGGTTTGGATAGTAGGATTTTTATTGATGGACATTTTATTCCAATGCTTTATCATTTTGGAGGATTAACATCTGTTTTTAATTCTGAGTTGATACAAGATGTGTCATATTATCCTGGTAATTATTCCGTGAAATATGGTCGTGCACTGGGTGGAATCGTAGATGTTACCACAAGAAAATTAAAAACAAAAAAAGATAGGCAAAATATACATGGTTATGTGGATATTGATTTGATTGATACTTCTGCTATGATTGATATTCCAATTGATGATAAATCTGCTGTTGCTGTTGCTGTTAGAAGGTCTTATATTGACACTGTTCTACCTTTTGTTTTACCTGATAGTATGAGTGATACAGCTAGGGCATTACCTGTTTATTATGATTGGCAATTAAAATATGATTATAACTTTTCAAGAAAAAGTCAAATAAGTTTTACTCATTTTGGTTCGAGTGATAATTTTGAATTGTTTTTTGATAAGCCTATTGGAGACCCAAGTTTAACTGGTGAATTTTCAATGTCTACATTTTTTGTGGATAATATTATTACATGGGATTATAAAATAAATAAAAAAATTAAATCAAAACTGTCAACAGGGCTGCAATATATATCACAAACATTTAAAGTTTCTGATTTAATAGATATTGACCTTGTTTCTTATATTTCCACAATAAGAGAAGATCTCACTTATAAAATAAATAAAGATTTTACATTAAATTTTGGTACTGATACATGGCTGGGCTGGGCCGATTATGAATTTACTGTTCCTGATTCAATGCCAAATAGAAATAGTGGAGAAAAGGGAACTATTAGTGATTATGATAGAGTTTATGACCAGAATTCGTTATTTTACTTTCTTCCTGCTGTTTATACTGAGCTTGTTTCAGATTTTGGAAAATTTAGATTGCTTACTGGTCTTAGGTCTGATTACAGTTCGGAAAACCATAGATTAACAATAGACCCAAGGTTTTCTGCAATTTATACAGTAAATGATAAGTTATTATTTAAGGGGGGGGCAGGACAGTTTCATCAGCCACCACAGGATTTTGAAACAGATAGAGTATTTGGAAATCCTGATTTAAAAAATCAATATGCTTTACAATATAGTTTAGGAACTGAATATCGTTTTACTGATTTTATTAATGTTTCATTTGAATTATTTTATAATGACCAAAGGGATTTATCTGTTCAGAGCACTAAAAAGGTTATTGTTGATGGAGAAATTGTTAGTGAAAAATATAATAATGATGGAATTGGTAGAGCTTATGGAGCTGAAATATTTCTGCGTCATAATATGACTAGTAAATTTTTTGGATGGGTATCTTATACTTTAATGAAAGCAGAAAGGAAAGACCATGATTGGGATGACTGGGAAAATTTTAAGTTTGACCAAACACATATTTTAACTATGATTGCTTCTTATAAATTAAAAAAGGGCTGGCAAATAGGAACTAGGCTAAGATATGTAACTGGAAGCCCTACTACTCCTGTTGTTAGTTCTATTTTTAATGCTGACTCTAATGTTTATTCTCCAATTTATGGAGAGCCAAATTCAGAAAGAAACAGTGCATTTTTTCAATTGGATTTTAGAGTTGATAAAATATGGCAGTATGAAACATGGATGCTTTCACTTTATTTAGATGTACAGAATGTTACAAATTATACAAATCAAGAAGGTGTTTCATATAATTATGATTATTCTGAAAACAGTAAAATTGAAGGTATGCCATTCTTTCCGTCAATTGGTATAAAAGGAGAATTTTAATGAAATATATAATTATTCTACTACTAGTATTTATATTATTACCTTCATGTGGTAAAGATACCAAATCTAAGGCAAATAAAGTAAATAAATTAGAAATTATTGCTGTAAAGGCTGATAAACCTCAGGCTCATGCTGGAGAAGATATTATTGTTAAATCATTGGTTGGGGCACCAGAGGAATATAATGATGAATTTCATACAATCTGGCTTTTATGTAGTCCTGATGATGATTCAGGTTTTCAATCTTGTATGGGGGAAGATGGTATAATTGGTTTACCTGTAATTGATAAAGATGAATTTCATTTCACTGTTCCATCTGATATTCTTTCTCAAGGCCTTGAGAAAAAGAAATTATATGTTTTATTTACTATTTGTGAATCAGATATGCAAACTTGTCAAGATGCAATAACTGACAAAGGTGGAGATGGTTTAAAATCTGATATTTTTAAGCTATCTTATAAAACTGTAGAAGTTATAAAAGATGAATTTCCTATTACAAATCATAATCCTGAAATTAAATCAATATATTATAATGGAGTTGAACTGACTTCTGATGATATTACTCTAAAAGCACGAAAGTCTGATGATGCTGACGATGATAATATGGATGATAATGTATTTATGGCAGAAGTTACTTCTGATTCATTTGATGAAATTGAGCTTCCTGACGGAGAAAAAGATTTTGAAAGAATTACATTTGCATGGAAGTCTACACTAGGAGAGATTAAATACTATTATACAGACCAGAAACATGACGAAAAGGTAGATGATTTAGATGAGAATCCCTTTAATACAGCTCTGACTTCAGAGGTTGATAATTATAAAATATATGTAATTGCTCTGGATACGAATGGAGGTATTGACTGGAAAATTTTAAATGTTACAAGTGAAGAATAGGATAGATTTTGAATTATAAAATTTTAGGCTTTTCTGTAATAATCGCATCATTTATTAGTGTAATTCTTTTTAGCTTTACCAGTACTGATAATGCTGATTTAATAAAAACTGATTTTATTGCTAATTTAACTCCTGATATAATAAGTGATAATCTTAATTATGATAATTATGAATTAACAAGTTATCTTACTAATAAAAAGGTTAGTTTATCTGTTTATAAGGGTAAAATATTGCTTCTAAATTTTTATGAGCCTTGGTGTTCTGCATGTAATAAAGAGTTTTTTGCTCTTAATGAATTTGCCCAAAAGTATAAAAATAGAGTTGAAGTTATTTCGGTTTCTTCAGGTGAGGATATGGAAATGTTAAATGAATGGCATAGTAAATGGAGATATAAAAATATAAAATTCTACATAGATAAGTCAAATAAATTAACTCAGTATTTTAAAGTCCGCTCTATTCCTGCAACATATCTTGTAAATAAGAATAGTGATATTCATTATCAGTTTATTGGTGATAGAAATTATTTGTCTTTGAGTTTTTTTAATTATATTGATTATTTACTCTCCAAGTAGTTATTCCTTTTTGAAAAATATAATTTAGTTATTTAATTTATTAATTCAGATAGAATCATGTTATCATTGTATAGCTCTTTTAATTTTACCTTTACGATAATATTATCTGATAATTCAGGTGTTTTTTCAATTAATACATCAAAGTAGTTATTTGTATGACCTCTAAAGTATACTTTATTTTCTGATTCAAATTTTCTTTCTATTAAAACTTCTTCTATTTGTCCTAAGGAGCTTTTCATTTTTTCAAGTTTTAATTTTTTACCTAGTTCTCTAAGCTCTTTTGCTCGTTGTTTAACAATTATTCCGTTAATTTGTTGTTTATAGTCTGATTCGGCAGTTGTAAGTGGCCTTTTGGAATAAGGAAAAACATGTAGATATCCTGGTTTTGTTAGTTTTATAATGTCTTGTGTATTGTTAAATGAGTTTTCTGTTTCTGTTGGAAAACCAATGATTATATCATAGCCATATACTAAGTTTTTAATTTTTTTATTGGCATATTCTAGGTTTTTTATAAGGCTTTGAGTTGTATATTCTCGTTTCATGTCATTTAGAACTTTATTGTCACCATATTGTAATGCTATGTGCAGGTGATTCGAAATTCTTTTGGAGTTAGCAATAATATCAACAAATTCATTTGTTACTTCATGTGGGTCAATTGAGCTTATTCTGATTCTTTCTATTCTTGTATTTTTATCCAGATACTTAAGAAGATTATTAAAATTTATTTCTTCTTTTAAGCCTGTTCCATAATATCCTAAATGTATTCCAGTTAAAACAACTTCTTTATATCCCTGATCAGAGAGAATGTTTATTTGTTTTACAATATCCTCTTTTTTTACAGAGCTCATAACTGGACGAGTTCGAGGAATGATACAATAGCTACATTTTGATTGACAACCATCTTGTATTTTAATAAAAGGCCTTGTTTGATTTTCAAATGACTGAATAAAAATACTATTTTCATCAATTTCGTTTTCTTCTGGAAAGTATTTCTTTCTTATAAAATTTGAAATTTTATCCTTTTTAATATTTTCAATCACAAAAGATACTTCATTCATTGCTTCAATAGCTTTTTTATCAGCTTGTGCATAGCAACCTGTTACTAAAATATCTGCATTGTTATTTGTTTTTTTTGCTTTTCTTATTATTTGCCTTGAGTGAGCTTCTGAATTATTTGTTACAGCACAAGTGTTAATTACATATAAGTCAGCTTCTTGTTCAAAAGGAACAATTTCAACTGGGTATTTTTTTAAAACTTCTTGTAATTTTATGGTGTCATATCTATTTGATTTACAACCTAGTGTATTAAATGCTATCTTTAATTTTTTACTCATAACCTGTTTTAAACTTACTACCTTTTTCATGAGGCATTTTTTTACATTTATTTTTTATTAATCCCTGTAGGCTTCCTGCATCTAAAATACAATCTCTCCACTCTTCATTTCCTTCTGTTGCCCATTCCTTAATACATATTTTTTGTATCCCTTTATTATGGTAAGCCTTATTCTTTATTACACCATATCTTAATAGTGCTGTAGCAACTTGGTCACACCTTTCTTCTTTTGATGTACAAGATGCTAGTGTAGCAAATAAAAAAATGCTTAGAAACAGAAGTATTAATGATTTTGTATACTTCATAATTATCCTCCTCAAAAAAAGATAAATAATAATATACTAAGAATTAGCTAAAAGCAAATAAAATTTATAATAATTATTTTATAGGTGATATTTTATTGATATTTTTTAATTAAAATTTAGCAGTAAAAGTTACATAAGGAAAACCCATTAAAAAAGTATTGTCTCCTGATGAAATAGGACGGATAAATGATAGTAATGCAGCTAGGTCACCAGTAAAGAATCTAACACCATAATTAAAAAGCATTGCATCGGTTGCCATATCAAAGCTTCCGTCATAATAAGATCCACCCATTGTAAGTTCTGCAACTAGTTTTACATGTTCAGATACTCTTGAGTTAATTGCAGCTGTGATTGTAAATAAGAAACCAGACATCATGTCATTATTTGCAAAAGGAATATTATTAGATTGTGATAAAGTAATAACATTATCTTCGTTAAGTAAAAAATCTAACATAAATGTTAAATTTATTGAACCAATTGTATCTCCATCTTTACTCATGATTAAAGCACCTGGTTGAACTGCAAATGCCATTGTATCAGATTGCATTAATCTGTATTTACCAGTAAATAAACCAACAAAAGGTATTCCTGAAACAATTGGTAAAAGAGTAGTGAAAGTTAATTGAAACTCATCTGTTACACCATAAGATACGCCTGCAAAAAATAATTCATAACTGTTAAATGAAAGTTCACCTTGATTTAATGTCGCTGTTGTAGGGGTCATGATATTATGGTCTGCATCTGCGTCAATATCAGTTCTTGTACCTGCAAAAGCTAATGTTGTTATTAACATTAAGCTTAGAATAACTGTTTTAAACATACTTCCTCCGTTTAAAATAAAAATTTAGACAAGATTATTTAAATTTTATTCATTATTTTTTATCCATTTGTTTAATTTTTTATCAAGTAATTGATTTTCCTTAAAGTTATTTTTATATTTCATTGAATTATTTTCTTTAATATAATATCCAAGATAGTAATAACTCAAATTTAATGAGAGGGCATAATAAACTTCATATATTACAGAAAATGTTCCTAAACTAAATTTTGAATAATCAGTATCATATGCAAAATAAATGCTACTTAATGCATTATTTACTCGGTCAATAAAACCTATTGCTACTAGTTTGTTATCAATATAATATTCTGATTGCAGAGCAAAATTCGATTTATAGTAATATGCCTCTAAAAATTCATTCAAATTTGTTTTTTTATTAAATTTGTTTAAAGAATGTTTTTCATAAATATCATATATTTCTTTTGTAGGATATAAATCTCTTATTATAACCTTTGTATCTTTATTTTTTTTTAATACTTTTTTTTGTGATTTACTTAATTTGAAATTTTTTAAGTCAATTCTGATAGTTTTGCATTTATCACAGTTTTTACAGGTATATTTAAAATAAAATATACCAAACCTTCTCCATGAATCTTCTAGTAATTCCTGATATTCAGATTTAGTTACATTAGTTGCAAAAAAATATTCTTGTACAAAGCCTTTTTCTGTTTTAATATATGGACATTCTGTTGCTTCTGAAAAATTATTTTTTTGCAGTATTTCCATTTTGTTACTCAAAAATTTAAGATTAATTATATATATTCTTTTTTTATTTACAATATTTTTTATTTCCTTATAATAGTTATTGTTGATTTGGAGACTTTATGTTTAGGATTTTTTTTATTTTATTTTTGCTTTCATTTACAATTTTTGCAAATGAAAATGGTGATATAAAAAAAGTTAGTAAATATTTTATGCAATGGCATCCTGAAAAGGCTAATAAACTATTAAATAAATTAGAAAACAGCTCGGAAATATATGTTATTTACCTTAGGGCAAGATATAATTACTTAATGGGTCGTTACAAAGAGGCTAAAGACTTGCTAGAATATTTTGAAACTAATGCTTCTGATTCTTTAAAAGCTAATTTAAACAGAAATTTAGTTATTATGAATAATGCAATTAAAGAAGTTTCAAAATATGAAAAATTCGTTTCATCAGACAATAAATTCATTGTATATACTCCAAAAGGAGAAAATGAAATATTAGGAAAAACAGCTCTTAAAGTATTAAGAAAGGCTTATTTAACTCATTCAAAAGATTTAGAGTATAAAGATGATATGATTGTGAGACTTGAAGTTTTACCTTCAATTGAGGTTTTAGCTAAAATGTCTGGTCTTACACTTGAAGAAATACAAACTTCAGGAACAATAGCTCTTTGTGATGATAATAAAGTGATGATTACAACGCCAAAGGCACTTGTGAAAGGTTATAATTGGCTTGATACGATTTCACATGAATTTGTTCATTTAATTATTAGTAAAAAAACAAATAACAGTACCCCAATTTGGATTCATGAGGGAATTGCAAAATTTCAGGAAACAAGATGGAGAGCAAAACCAGGGTTAATAATTGATAAATATAGTGAAAGTATACTTGCAACTGCTCATAAACAGAAACACTATATAACTTTTCAGGAAATGTCTCCTTCATTGGCAAAATTACCATCTCAGCATGATGCAGCACTGGCTTATGCTCAGGTGTCTACTTTAATGGATTGGACATATCATAAATGGGGATATAAAAGAATTAATAAATTGTTAATTGGTTTAAAAAAAACTCATAATGATTCAAGAGCTGTAAGATATGCTTATGGTCTAACTTTAAATCAATTATTAAATAGATGGAAACATTATCTTGATGTTAAAAAGTATAAAATATATAAAGGCTTAATAACTAAACCTTTGATTTTTAAAACACTTGAAAATAAAGAAGATAAACTAGCTGAAATTAAAGTATTTAAAAATAGTAAATTTAAAATGTTTCTGAGGTTAGGAAATATGTTATATGAACAAAATAGAATAAAATCAGCTAAAATAGAATATTTAAAGGCTTTAAAACATAAAAAATATGAATATCCATATCTTGAAAACAGGCTTGCTGAAATATATTTAATGGATAAGGAATATAATAAAGTAATTAGTTTGTTAAATAATACCTTAAAAATATTTCCTGAGTATGTTGATTCATATATGAATTTAGGAAAAGCATATTATAACTTAAAAAAGTATGAAAAGTCAGAAAAGATGTTTAAACTTGCCAATATGTACAATCCTTTTCTTGTTGAAATTCATGAAAAACTTTCTGAGATTTATAAAAAATTAAAAAAAGACAGTTTATTAAAAGAAGAATTGTGGAATTTAAATAAATTAAGCCCAAATCTTTGATTTAAATCTGTTTATATTATATAAATATTATAATTGCATAAGTTAGGAGTATATTATGAAATTCTTATATTTTATTTTTTTATTACTTATTATAACATCTTGTAGTGGTGCTAATGATTCTGGTGATAATTGTGGTTCTGCTGATTGCACTAAAAAAGGGCTATATTGTGAAAATAATATAATTTATGATTGTAGTCCTGATATAGAAGGTTGTTTGATGAGAACTAAATTTGAAAGTTGTGCATCAAAAGGTGAAGTTTGTACTAAGGAAGTCGTTGAATGTTTTGTTCAGGATTGTGAAAATGAATGTCTCTTTGTTGGACCTACATGCAAGGGGCGTAATATAATGACTTTCTGTGGGCAATTTGATGATGATAGTTGTTATGAATATGGAGAAGAGATTGCTTGTGATTCTGGTGAATGTAAAGATGGAGAATGTGTTTTAACAAAGCCTTGTACTAATAATGATGAATGTGGTAGTTACTCAGAATGTATAGATAGCTTTTGTAAATGTGATGATGGTTATAAGTTAAATGAAGATTATAATTGTGTTGAAATTGATGAGTGCGAATTTAATAATGGAGATTGTGGTAATCCTATAAGGTTCAAGTGTATTGATAATAAAGGATTTGCTACATGTGAATGTCAGGCTGGTTATGTTGGAGAAACTTGTTCTAGTTGTGCTCAGGGGTACCATAAGGAAAATGAACTTTGTGTAGAAGATAGTTGTGTTAATGGTAGTGAGCAAGTCGGAACAACTGCATGTGGCATAAATAATGAAGGTTTCTATATGCAAAGTTGTGCAAATGGTGTATGGATTGATAATACTAGATGTACAGGTAGTGATTTATGTTTTAATGGAAGTAAACGAATCGGTTCGACAGTTTGTGGCTTGAATGGTGAAGGTTTTTATAAGCAGAATTGTATTGATGGTCAATGGACTAATGCTTCTGATTGTACTGGAATTGATGTTTGTGTTAATGGAAGTGAGCAGGTTGGAACTACTGTTTGTGGTATAAATAATGAAGGATTTTACAAACAAAACTGTACAAGTGGACAGTGGTTTGACAATTCTACATGTACAGGTAGAGATATTTGTTTTAATGGAAGTACGAGAATCGGAACAACAACATGTGGCTTGAATCATGAGGGGTATTTTAGACAAGATTGTACAAATGGACAGTGGCTTGATAATACTAGATGTACAGGTAATGATACTTGTGTTAATGGAAGTGAACAGGTTGGAACAACTGTATGTGGAATAAATAATGAAGGTTTTTATAAACAAAATTGTACAAGTGGATTGTGGTATGATAATTCTGAATGTACTGGAGTAGATATTTGTCTTAATGGAAGTACAAGAATTGGAACAACAACATGTGGTTTGAATCACGAGGGATTCTATAAGCAGGATTGTTTAAATGGGCAATGGAATAATAATGCAACTTGTACTGGAAATGATGTTTGTATTAATGGAACCGAGCAAATAGGCTTTACTGTTTGCGGAGAGAATAACAATGGTTTTCTTATGCAAAACTGTACTTCTGGTCAATGGATTGATAACTCTACTTGTACAAAAGTAGATTTGTGCCAAAATGGTAATACTAGAACTGGTACAACTGCTTGTGGTTTAAATAACGAAGGATATTATAAACAAGATTGTATAGATGGGCGTTGGATTAATAATACAATATGTACAGGAACAGATGAATGTATTAATGGAAGTGAACAAGTTGGAACATTAGTCTGTGGAATAAATGATGAGGGATTTTATAAACAGGATTGTATAGATGGTCAGTGGCTTGATAGTTTGAGATGTACTGGGGTTGATATTTGTACTAATGGTGATGATAGAATCGGAACGACTGTTTGTGGTTTGAATAATGAAGGTAAATATAAACAGGATTGTATTAATGGTCAGTGGTATAATAATGCTGTTTGTACAGGGACAGATATTTGTGTTAATGGTAGTGAACAAACAGGAACAGCTATTTGTGGCTTAAATAATGAGGGGCGTTACAAACAGGATTGTATAAATGGTCAGTGGGTTGAAAGTTTAAGATGTACGGGAACTGATATTTGTACGAATAATGATGATAGAATAGGAACAACTGTTTGTGGTTTAAATAATGAGGGTAAATATAAACAGGATTGTATTAATGGTCAGTGGTATAATAATGCCGTTTGTACTGGAACGGATATTTGTGTTAATGGTACAGAACAAACCGGAACGGCTATCTGTGGTTTAAATGATGAAGGGCGTTATAAACAGGATTGTATTAATGGTCAGTGGGTTGATAGTTTAAGATGCACAGGAACTGATATTTGTACTAATAATGATAAACGAACTGGGACAACTGTTTGTGGTTTAAATGAAGAGGGGTATTATAAACAGGATTGTATCACTGGGCAATGGGTTGATAATTCTACTTGTACAGGAACGGACGAATGTATTAATGGTACTGAGCAGGTTGGTTTAGTTGTTTGTGGTCTGAATAATGAAGGAACATTTTGGCAGGATTGTATAAGTGGGCATTGGAATGAAAGCTCAAGATGTACTGGAACTGATATTTGTACTAATGGTGATGATAGAACTGGAACAACTGTTTGTGGTTTGAATAATGAAGGATATTATAAGCAGGATTGCAGTACTGGTCAATGGGTTGATAATTCTACTTGTACAGGTACTGATGAGTGTAAAAATGGAACAGTTCAAAATGGAACAACTGTTTGTGGTTTTAACAATGAGGGTGTTTATAAACTAAACTGTACAAATGGTGAGTGGGTTGAAGGTACAACTTGTTCTGGAACAGATGAATGTGAAAATGGAACAACACAAACCGGAACAACTGTTTGTGGTTTAAATGGTGAAGGCTTTTATAAACAGGATTGCAGTTCTGGTCAATGGGTTGATAATTCTGATTGTACAGGGACTGATGAATGTGAAAATGGAACATCACAAGTTGGAACAACTGTTTGTGGCTTAAATAGTGAAGGTTTTTATGAACAGGATTGTAGTGGTGGTCAATGGGTTGATAACGCTGATTGTACAGGAACTGATATTTGTCATAATACTGATACTCAGGATATTTCCTGTGGAGATGACCATGGTACACAGGCTCAAGTTTGCAGTGATGGAAACTGGAGTGATGATGGTAATTGTGTTTGTGACAGTGGTTATACCTGGAATGGTTCAACTTGTATAGATAGTGATGACTGTAGCCCTAATCCATGTGAACATGGAGGAGTGTGTACTGATACAGGAGTAAATTCATATAGTTGTAACTGTGATACTGATAATACTGGTTATAGCGGTACTAATTGTGAAAATGATGTGGCATTTATAACAAGATGGAAAACTGATAATACTGGAACATCAAGTGATAATGAAATTATTATTCCTACAAATGGAAGTGGATATTCATACAATGTAGATTGTAATAATGATGGTACTTTTGAAGTAACTAATCAGACTAATGATTATACATGCAGTTATACTTCGTCTGGAACTTATACTGTTAGAATAACGGGAATTTTTCCTCAGATTTATTTTAATGATAGTGATGATAAAGAGAAAATTCTTTCTGTTGAACAATGGGGAGCACAGGTTTGGTCATCAATGGAGAACTCATTTTTTGGATGTAGTAATTTATCTATAGATGCATCAGATGCACCAGACCTTTCAAGTGTAACAACAACTGCAAATATGTTTAATGGTGCGATTTCTTTAAATAATGCTTTAACTTGGAATGTTAGTAATGTTACAAATATGGATAATATGTTTGAGAATGCAGAAAGTTTTAATCAAAATTTATCCTTATGGCAGGTAGGTCAGGTGACAAGTTGTACTGAGTTTTCAAGTGGTGCAACTTCATGGGATGCTGGTAATAAACCTCCTTTTAGTTGTACTGAATAAATTTGTAACTATCTCAAAATAGTACTTTAAATACAATTAAATAAATTATAAAAATATATTTTTTATCTTTAATTTTAAGTCTTTGATTTATTCTGTTTTTTTGGGTATAGTATTTGATGTGTTTGTGAGGTCTTTATGAAGTATGTTTTTATGGGAATTATAGTCTTTATAGGCTTTTCATGCTCTAATACAAGTAACCCTAAAAAAAAATGTGATAATAATTATACAAGAGGTCTTAGTTGTGAAAATAATGTTATTTATGATTATGACTTTAATGGAGATGGTTGTTTAGAAAAAATAGAATTTGAAAACTGTTTAAAAGAGGGAGAAATTTGTATTGATGGAACTTCAGAGTGTATTCCTGATAATTGTACAAATGAATGTGATATTGTTGGTTCTTTTTGTAAAGATGAAAACACTATAAGCACTTGTAAAAAATCTGAAAATAATAGCTGTTATGAGTATTCTAGTGATATAAGTTGTAATAATAATGAAATATGTAAAAAGGGAGAATGTATATTAAAACTTATTTATTGTATGGATAATGAAAGTGTTTGTACTGATAAGGCAAGTTGTGTAGAGTTAGAAGCTGGAGTAAAAGTATGTAGTTGTAATTCTGGTTATGTTTTAAACGAAAATTATTCTTCAATTAATGATTATTGTACTGATATTAATGAGTGTGCTACTGATAATGGCGGTTGTGAGCAGAATTGTACAAATATAAATGGTGGATTTAAATGTTCATGTGAGAATGGGTATATTTTAAATACAGATGAGTTAAGTTGTGATGACATTGATGATTGTGTAAGTAATCCATGCCAAAATGGAGGTATTTGCTCTGATGCCGGGATAAATTCATATAATTGTGATTGTACAGGAACAGGTTATAAAGGTACAAGTTGTGATATTGATATTGACGAATGTGCTATGAATAAAGGTGGTTGTGAGCAGAATTGTACAAATATAAATGGTGGATTTAAATGTTCATGTGATAATGGGTATACTTTAAATACAGATGAGTTAAGTTGTGATGATATTGATGATTGTGTAAGTAATCCATGCCAAAATGGAGGTATTTGCTCTGATGCCGGGATAAATTCATATAATTGTGATTGTACAGGAACAGGTTATAAAGGTGCAAATTGTGATATTGATATTGATGAGTGTGCCGATAATACCTATGATTGTGATGATGATGAATATTGTGAAAATACTATTCCTGATTATAATTGTAATTCATGTGGTTGTAATACAAGTAATACTGTAAATGGTGATGCTTTTTGTAATAGCAGAGGGGAATGCAATTGCTTGCCTATGTTTGAGGGTGATACATGTGAAGATGAAAGGCATTTAATGGTATTTGCTACAAATAGTTCTTATAATGCTAATTTAGGTGGGCTTAGTGGAGCAGATACCAAATGTAATGAAAATGCTAATAATCCTGATAATATTAGATATTATAAGGCGTTACTCGGAGCAAGTACGAGATATTTAAGCAGTAGTGATTGGCCTTTAAAAGCATCTTTAAAGTATTATAGAGCTAAAGATAATAAATATGTTACTTATGTTGAAGGAAGTGGTAAATTTCATTTTGATTTTGGAAATTATATCTATCACAATAGCTGGGATGCAAATGATGATGATAAGGTATGGACTGGTTTAAATGGTGATTTTTCAGTAAGTAATAATAATTGTAATAACTGGACTAGTAACAATGACGGGCTTTCTGAGGTAAATGTCGGTCAGGTTGATCGTAAGAATAGTGAGATGTTACATGTTAGAACCAAAAAGTGTTCTACTAGTAGAAGGCTTTACTGTGTAGAACAAGTTTGTTCAGAAGGAGAAACTTACAATATTAGTTTAGCAAGCGATAAAAAGCATGGTGTTTGTGAATAATCTAATTAGTAAGTAAAGTAAGATAATTTAAAATCTTTGATTTTTTATATAATTTGAAGTATAGTAAAAATATGTTTTTTGAGGTTATTATGAAGTATCTTACTTTTGTTTTTATTTTATTAATAGGAATGTCGTGCTCTAATACAACTAGCTCTGATAATAACTGTAATAAATGTCAGAATGAAGGACTTTTTTGTGATAATAATAATATATATGATTGTAGTTTAAGTAAAAATGGATGTTTAGTTAAAACGGTTTTTGAAACATGTGGTGGCGGTTATAAATGTGATTTATCTACAATTAAATGTATTCCTGATATTACTTGTAGCAATGAGTGTAATAGTTTAGGGGCTTTTTGTAGTAATGAAAACTCTGTTGTTTTTTGTGGGCAATTTAATGAAGATAGTTGTTATGAATATAGTGATATTATTTCATGTGAAAATGGTGAAATTTGCAGAGAAGGAGAATGTATTTTAGATATTATTCCTTGTGAAAGAGATAGTGATTGTAATGATATCAATGCCAAATGCCAAAATATTGATGAAATAAAATCATGTGTGTGCAAAGAAGGTTATTTATTCGACTCAAATAGTGAAACCTGTGAAAATATTATTGAATGTAATATAAATAATGGTGGATGTGATATAAATGCAGAATGTGAAGATACAATGGGAAGTTTTAATTGTAAATGTAATGAAGGCTTTTCTGGAGATGGCTTTACTTGTAATGATTTAAATGAATGTTTAAGTAATGATAATAATTGTAGTTCTAATGCGAAATGTATAAATCTTGATGATGGAAATGGTTATGAATGTGAATGTAATCAAGGATATGAAGGTGATGGAACTGAGTGTCTGGAAGTTTGTGGAAACGGAATAAAAACACCTAGTGAACAATGTGATGATGGTAATGATATTAATGATGATGAATGCTCAAATAATTGTAAAAGTACTACTTGTGGAGATGGAGCTATTAATAATGGTGAACAATGTGATGATGGAAACGATATCAATGATGATGCTTGTTTAAACACTTGTATAAAGGCTGTTTGCGGAGATGGAGCTATTAATAATGGTGAACAGTGTGATGACGGAAATGATATTAATAATGATGCTTGCTTAAATAACTGTACAAAAGCTGTTTGTGGTGATGGTGCTATTAATAATGGTGAACAATGTGATGATGGTAATACTAATGATAATGATGGGTGCTCTGCTAATTGTATAAGAGAATACTGTGGAGATACTATTATTAATAATAGTAATGAAAACTGTGATGATGGTAATACTAATGATAATGATGGGTGTTCTGCTAATTGTATAACAGAATATTGTGGAGATGGTATTATTAATAATAGTAATGAAAACTGTGATGATGGTAATGCTGTTGCAGGAGATGGGTGTTCGGCTAGTTGCATAACAGAATACTGTGGTGATGGTGTTGTAAATAATAATAATACAGAACAATGTGATGATGGAAACGATAATAATGATGACGGGTGCTCAAATGATTGTATAGAATCAGATTGTGGATGCAATACTAATAATACCTTTAATGGAGATAATTCTTGTAATGATACTGGGCAATGCAATTGTTTACCGATGTATAAAGGACAAAAATGTAATGTTGAAAGGAAGTTAAAAATATATGTAACTAGTAGTGTATATAATGGTAATCTGGGAGGAGTTAGGGGGGCTGATGAGAAATGTAATAATTTAAGTGATAGTAATTACCCTAATGATGGATATTATTACAAGGCATTAATTGGAGCTTCAGAAAAAAGAGATAAAAATAAAAATTGGGTATTAGAAAAAGATATGGATTATTATAGAAGTTATGAAAGTACATTAATTGATACTACTGACTCTCAAAAAAAGTTTACTTTTAACTTTGATAATTCTATTAATGAGACTAAAAATTATATATGGACAGGTTTAAATAACGATAGTGATAATTATATATCTGATGATAATTGTGATAATTGGAATAGTAGTGATAATTCTTTTTATGGAGATTATGGCATAAGTAATAGGACTGGCAGTAGTTCTATTATACAAGCTAATTTTTATTTTCATTGTAATAGAGAGGGTTTGTTATACTGTGTAGAACAGGTTTGTCCCAAAGGGCAGGCGTACAACCTCCCTGATGGAGCAGATTCAACACATGGAGTTTGTGTAGGAATAACAGGTGGTAATTAAATGAGTATTGCATTGATTTAGGAGGGATATGATATTTTTTAAGAATAATGGTAATAGAAAGATTGTTACAGTATTTGTTATTATTATTATATTTTCTTTTTTTTCCTGTGCTGATACTCAAGATAATATAGACAGGTGTTTTCCTAATCCATGTAAAAATGACTCTATGTGTATTAATCTTACAGATAGTTATAAATGTAAATGTGGGTCAGGGTATTCTGGAGATAATTGTGAAGTTGATATTGATGAGTGTGAGCCTAATCCTTGTATTCATGGTACATGTAGAGATGAAGTTGATTCATATAGTTGTAGTTGTGATGCTGGATACAGAGGTTTAAATTGTGAAGAAAATGTTGATGATTGTAGTTCTAATCCATGTATTCACGGTGTTTGTAGTGATGGAATAGATTCATATCAATGTGAATGTGAAATGGGTTATCAAGGTTTAAACTGTGATGTTAAAATAGCTAATTGTTCTGATAATAATGGGGGGTGTGAGCAAAATTGTAAAGAAGTGGAAGAAGAAATAGAATGTTCTTGTAATAGTGGTTATGTCTTAAATGATGATAATATAACTTGTGATGATATAGATGAATGCTCAGGTGATAGTCCAAATGGTTGTTTTGAAAATGAATATTGCATTAATTCAGTTGGTAGCTATAGTTGTGAGCCCTGTAACTGTAATTTAGATGGAAGTATTAGTAGTGCCTGTGATGAAAATGGTTTGTGTAGTTGTAAGGCTACATTTATTGGTGAAAAATGCGAAACAGAAAAGCATTTAAAAATATTTGTAACAGAAAGTGGATATAGTGGTAATTTAGGAGGAGTTGAAGGAGCCGATATGAAGTGTAATGCGGATATTATGAAGCCTGACTCTGGTTATTATAAAGCATTAATTGGAGCTGATTCCAGAGATATTCTTATTGATGACTGGATATTACTTCCTAATACTTCTTATTATAGAAGTGATGATATGACTTTAATAACAATTACTAATCGTAGGGGATGGTTTGATTTTCCTTTTGATAGCTCTATCAGTGAATTTGAAAATAGAGTTTGGACAGGATTAAGAGATGATGGAACCGCTGCTGTAGATAATAGTTGTAGTAACTGGTTGAGAAGCTCTTATGCATCTGGAAAGTATGGTATTTCAAGTGCTTTATTTAAGACTGCAATAAAGGCAGATAACAATACCTGTGATAAGTATCATCCTCTTTATTGTGTTGAACAAATTTGTCCTAGTGGAAAACAGTATGATTTAAGTAGTAAGTTATGTATTGATGTTGATATTTCAGATGAGCAAAATTAATTAAACATAGATATTAAAGCAGGGAGTGCAACAAAAGTTCCTATTGCTGAACCAAGTGATGATAATAAAACCACCAGTAATAATCTTGTAAGACGATTTCCCCACCAGCCTTTTATTTTCATTGCATCATCTTGAACTGTTTTAAAATCTTTAACTTTTGGTGGAACAATCATTGCCTGAACTAATCCACTCACCATTCCTGCTCCTATTGTTGGGTTTAACGAGGTAATTGGAGCTGCAATAAATGATGCAATTATTGTTAATGGATGTCCAAGAGCAATTAAAGCTCCAAGTGCAGATAATATTCCATTTGCTAAAATCCAATACATAATTGCATGTGTTGGAATACCATCTCCTTTAGTAAATCCATATATAAACATCCCAATAACAATCATTGGAATAATCCATGGAATTGATTTGGATAAAAAAGATGGTTCAGGTATAATATTTATTTCATCAAGTTCAGATTGTTCAATTTTTCTTTCTGAAAAATATTTCAACATACCAGGAACATGTCCTGCTCCAACTGCTGCAACTGTTATCTCTCCCATTTTTTCCTGAATCATACCAGTTAAAAACATATCTCTTTCATCTATAATTGCTTTTTTAGCCATAGGCATTTCAGTGCCCATTTCACTAATCATTTTAGTTAATGCGTCTTCTCCTTTCAGTTGTTCTATGTCTTCAAGGGATATATCCTCACCAGATGAAGAGCTAAATAATAAAGAGGTAAGTAATTTCATTTTACCCCAAAATTTAGTTAATCTCCATGCTCTTTTTAATGTTACACCAACATCTCTGTCTACAAGGGCAAGCTTAGCATTAATTTTTTCAGCAACTTCAATTGCTGTTTTAAATTCCTGACCTGGAGCAGATTTAGTTTTATCCGCAATCTTTTTTTGGAATAAAGACATTATAAACTGGCCAATAAAAAAGAATATTTGTTTCTTTTTTATGATTTCAATTAAATTTATGTCTTCATATTTATCTGTTTTCATTATTGCATCATATCTTTTTTCGTCTAGCTCTATTGCAACTGTATCAGGAGAATATTTAATGATAGTATCTTCTACTTGCTTAACTGATTCAGGTGATACATGTGCTGTACCAACGAGATAAATTTTTTTGTTGCCTTCTTCATATTCAATTAGGTGTAAATTTTGTTCAATTTCTTCAATTTTTGGTTTTTTGTACATAATATTTAATAATTCCTTCCAAATCCTTAATAAAGATAGTCATTTCTGTATAAAATTCAAGTTTTTTATTTTTTATACAACTTCAACCACCTTAAAAAGGTGTTTTCCGTTGATTTTTTAACCGAAGTTTAAAAAATAGTTATAGTTATATTATATTAAAATGTAATGTATAATTATATCAGGTGGAGATTAATCAAAATCTAAAATAGGTTGTAACTTTAAAGATAGTCCCATATCACCATCAATTTTTAATTTGCCTTGCATAAAAGCAGTCATTCCATCTAGTTCTTTATTTGCAATAGCCATTAAATCATCTGCTGTAATACCGATTGTACAATCTGCTTTGCCTGATTTTTCTTCAATTACAGGAGGAAATTGTGTTAAATCTATAAACCAGCTTCCATTATCAGTTACATCAAACTGGTAAGTTGCATCAATATCTTCAACTAATTCTTCGTTATCATTTAAATGCTCTCTTAATTTGCTGTCAAAAAAATCTTTAACTGTCATAATTACTCCTTTGAAAATTATAAATAAAATGAATGAATGTTCATTCATTGTCCTATATGGATACCAAGTTTTTTTTATATTGTCAAGTAATTTTAGCAATAGCTTATAGTTTTGTAAGAATTTCTGTATTAAGTCAATAAAATATTGATTTTATTATGTTAAATTGATATAATAATGAAGTTATTATGGAGAAAATATGATTGAAAACAGATTGATAAAATCATTAAATGAAAATAATATAAAATTTAAAAATTTTATTAAGTTAATGGGAGATGCGTCCACAAGAGTTTATTTTAGGATTTTTCTTGAGAATGATTTTACTTCTGAAGAAACTTTCATTGCAATGGTTTTACCGCAGAAAGTTGAAATAAATGAAAAGGGTGATAATTCCTTTATAAAAGAAGAGCCATTTCTAAACTTGCATAGATATTTAATAAACTCAGATTTAAATATACCAGAGATATATTTAAATGATGAAGGTAACAGAGTTATTTTACTGGAAGATTTAACTGATTTAACACTATATAAATTAATAAATAATGAAAAAAGAGATAAATTAGATGAAAAATATAAAAAAGCGATTGATGAATTAATTATATTTCAGGATTATACATTTAATAATGAAAATAGTGATGTTTATGCTTTTAAAAGAGCTTTTACTGCAGATGTTTTAAAATGGGAACTTGAACATTTTGTAGAATGGAGACTTAATGAAGGAAAAGGTATTAGATTATCTCTGAATAATCTGAAATATGTCAACTCTTATTTTGATGATATTGTTGGTAAACTAATTGATTTACCTCAAATTGTTGTTCATAGAGATTATCAATCTAAAAATATAATGATAAAAAATGATAAATACTATTTAATTGATTTTCAGGATGCTTTAATTGGCTCTTATGTATATGACCTTGTTGCTTTATTAAAAGATTCTTATGTGGAGCTTAGTGAGGATTTTGTTGTAAATATACTTAAATACTATATCAAAAAGAAAAACGAAATATCTAAAATTGAATATGATTTTGAAACTTTATATAAAGATTTTAAGTTACAGGCTATTCAAAGAAAGTTAAAAGATACTGGAAGATTTCACTTTATTGATATTGTAAGAAAAAATCCTTCATTCTTGGAATATCTACCACTAAGTCAAAGATATGTAAGAGAATATTTGAAAGATTTATATCCTGATTTATATGAAATATTTAATGAAGGATTAAAGTAATGAAATTTTAATCTGTGGGGTGAGTATGAAGTTTAAAAAAAATATAATTGTATCGTTTGCTATTTTAAACTTGTTGTTTTTATTCGTTTCATGTAGTAAAAATACTGAAGAAAAAACTTCATGTGAGGTAAATGCGGATTGTAAAGCTAATGAATATTGCAGTAAGGAAGAATGTCATGTCGCTTGTGTAAATATGGAATGTGGAAGAAATTATGGATTTGAATGTGGAGAATGTGTAGGTGATCAAATTTGTGATGAACATCAATGTAGAGATAGTTGTATTGATATGACATGTGGGCAAGATAATGGAATTGAATGTGGAGTATGTGGAGATAAACAAATTTGTGAAGACAATAACTGCAAGGATGTTTGTGTTAATATGACATGCGGACTAGATAATGAAGTTGAATGTGGCAGTTGTGAAAACAGTCAGGTTTGTGAAAATAATAATTGTAAAGATCTTTGTGTTAATATGACATGTGGGGAGTATAACGGAGTTGAATGTGGTACTTGTAGTGATAAACAAATTTGTGAAAATAATAACTGCAAAGATGTTTGTATCAATATGACATGTGGACAAGATAATGGAGTTGATTGCGGAGTATGCGGAGATAAACAAATTTGTGAAAATAATAGCTGTAAAGATATTTGTATTAATATGACATGTGGACAAGATAATGGAGTTGAATGTGGTACTTGCACAGAAAGACAGATTTGTGAAAATAATAGCTGTAAAGATATCTGTGTTAATATGACGTGTGGAGTGGATAATGGAGTTAGTTGTGGAAGTTGTTCCGATGAATATGTTTGCCTTGAAAATAACTGTTTAAATAGGACTGTTATTATACCTGCTGGAAACTTTATGATGGGATGTGATGCTAGTGTTCAGGATGATTGCCGGATGAATGAGGTTCCATATCATGAAGTTTCATTATCTGCTTATGAAATAGACTTACTTGAGGTAACTGTTGCCGAATTTAGAAAATGTGTGGAGGCTGGAATTTGTAAAAGTGATTATTTTAGAGATTATTCTGAAAGTAGTAACTGTAATTATAATAGCCCTAGTTTGACAGAAGATAATCCAATGAACTGTACTAACTGGTATGCAGCAAAAGAATATTGTGAATGGGTAGGTAAAAGGTTGCCAACTGAGGCAGAATGGGAAAATGCAGCCAGAGGAACTGATGATAGAATGTATCCTTGGGGAAATGAACTCTATAGTTGTACTTATGCTATCTATGATAGTGGAAGAGATGGATGTGGAAGAGAGACAACATGGGAAGTTGGCTCTTTACCTGAAGGCCGTTCCTTTTATGGCTTATATAATATGGCTGGAAATGTAATGGAATGGGTTAATGATTATTATGACGAAGAATATTATGAAGATAATCTTATGGTCGACCCGCAAGGACCTGCAACTGGTACTAAAAAAGGTTTAAGAGGAATTTCATGGATGGATAATGAGACACGGCTTTTAAGAGTTTATACTCGTGCTCGTGCAGTTATTGGAGTTAGTGGTGGTAGTTATGGATTTCGTTGTGCTAAGTCTGTTTCTGAATAATGTTAAAATAATGAAATAAATTCAAGATAATATTGATTTTCACCGTTTTCATCTATTCCTTTGGCATATCCTATTGATAAATTATATGGCTGAAAATATCCTATTAAAAACTGCATTGTTAATTCCACACCCATACCTCGTTTAAGCTCAAGTTGATATAAGGAATCTGTTATATTTGCAATATCATAAAAGAATCTGAAATAAAATTTATGCACATAAAAAGGAAGGGTTGCATAACCAAATTTAGAGTAAAATAAATGCTGTCTGTATTCAATATTTAATAAATTTATTGTTGTACCACTAAATGCATTTTGAGGATATCCTCTTAGATATAAACCTCCAATTGATGTTCTGTCAATTAGTTTATCAGTTATTGAACCATAATCTGGATAGCCTCCAAGATACTGCTTGGATACGCCTGCTTCAGATATATTTATTGAAAAGTTATAGCTAAATGCAAATGCACCAAGTAAAATTTCTATAGGAAAATAATTTTTATAGGATACTGCAAATGTCAGGCTATTATATGTTGCGAGTAATTCCTTATCTCTAAAACTAATTCTGATATTAAATCTTTCTCCATCAGAAAAGCTTGGTATTGATAGTAATGATTGAGTATCTGAATAATAATATCCAAAAGAAAAAATAAATTTATCTGATTCTTCTGGGAAAGAAGGAGGTCTGTCCCATGGTTTATATTCATAATTGAATTTAGGTAGAGAATAGTATCTGTTTGAAGCAGAAAAATAAAGCTGACTGCTTCCATCTGAATTATAGAAAGGAATAGATGTTGTTAAGGAGAATGTATGATATTGGGCATGATACTCTGTTTTTTTACCATTTAAAATATAGTTTTCTGATACTGATGGAGTATATGAATAACCAAATGAGTAATAGAATAAATTTGAATTATCTGAAAAATAAGCTGAAACCATAAAATCTTTTATATCAAAAATATAATTTATAAAAAAAGAGTAAAAGTAGTATTCTCTAACATCATTATTTGATATTTCAACTCCAATATTATTTTCAAAATTACTTGCTGTTATTTGAGGCATGATATTTTTAGGTAATATCTCAGGAAAGATTGAAAAATCTGTTTTCTGATATTTTGTATTATTATTATTATTTGCTAAAAATAATAGCGTTTTATCTTCTGGATTTTCATTTGTTTTTTTATTTATTGTATTCTCTTCTTTTATGGAAACAACTTCAAAGCCATTATCTTCCTGAAATCTTAAAGTATAAAATTCTTTTTGTGTTTCATTATAGATAACCTTTTTGACTCCTGTGAAAAAGTTGGTTTTTTTTGTTATTTCATGGGTTTTAAGGTCGTATTTATATATATTAAGTATATCATCTTCTCTATCGGAGATAAAATATATATTATTTTGATTATAAATAGGTGAAATGTCGAAATTCTCTCCATTTGTGATGTTTTCTAACTCTTTAGTAGTTAAGTTTAGTGTTTTTATATTCCAGAAATCATTATTTTGATTAATTGAAAAAAGAAGTTTATTATTATTTATAAAATGAGGCTCTCCAATTGTAGTTAAGGTTTTAAAATTTGTAACTTTATTTAATATTTTCGTTTTTAAGTTATACATATAAATATTCTCTATACCACTATTATTTACGATTAGAGCAACATTATAATTTTTTTTATTGAATTTAAAATTTATAACTCTTAAGTTTTGTATCTCAATTTTTGTATCTGTTTTATCTAGATTTATTGATGAAAATCGTCGTTCTGTTCTATTTTTATTAAGAGCGAATGATATGTAGTATAGTTTATTGTTGAGTATTTCTATATTTGAAATACTATCATTAAAGTTCATTATTTTATTTAGTTTTTGTTTTTTAGTGTTGTATTTATAGATATATGATATGTTTTCAGGACCTGAAGTTAAAATATATAAAAAACCATCTTCTCCCAGGGTAATATCTGAAATATTCTTTCCTTTATGTTTTTTTACATTATCACAAATCGGTATATAATATTTTTTATCTTTTACTATCCTTTTATATTTTGTAATGCCATTTTTCTTTATTCTTTCGTATAATTTTTGATATTTATTTTTATAAAATTTAATGAATTTTGGATATTCCTCTTCAAATGTTTTACCGTTTGAATGCTTTAATGCTCGGTTAATTCCATAAGGAATTATATTATCTCCATAGTTTTTAGAAAATCCTGATATTCCTGAAAAACTATAGTCGTATTCAAATAAATAATTGATAAAAAAAGAACCATATAGATAAACCATTCCTCCATATGGATATTTTGATGTTTGGTTTGATAGTTCTGCAAGTGAAATATTTGAATTTATTATAGATGTCCTAAACATCATTTTATAGATGGGGGAATTTAATCTTCCTTTTTGAGTTCCAAGTGATTCAAAATAAACAGCAAGTCCTTCAGTTATAAATCTTGGTAATACCTGATTTGGTGCCATTAATTTACCAAAAATAGAATTAATAATTTCTGGAATAATTCCTTTGGTATCTATATGAACAATATGTAGGTATTCATGTAATATAAGTATATAAAGCCAGTCATCATAATACCCAAGTACAGATTCTGCTTCAGGAGGGTAAGGATATATGTGTATTAGATTATAAGGTATCACTCTGGCAAAACCATTGGCATCATCAATTTTATCAGATATTACGACATTTGTAAGCTTAGGCTGGTGTTTAAGATATTTAGTTAGCCATAAATTTATATTTATAAGATATTTCATTGATTGTTTGGCAATGTACTCGTTCTTTATCTCGTAATGAACTTTAAAATACTTTGAATTTAATGTTTTCCAGTTTTCAGAGTAAATAGAAAGGGAAATAAACATTAAAATTATTATTAAAAAAAATTTATTCAATTGTTCTTTTTACCTTTGGTTTAAATGTTAATATTATTGGAAATTTACCAAATACTGTAAATTTATATTTGAATTTCATTTCAATTATTGCTTCATCAAAATTTCTATCAATTGTTATGTAATTTGGCCTGCAAAAATATTCTTTTTCAGCCATACAGAATGATGAAAGATATTTTATAATTGAGCTGTCATCACTGGATTTACTAGCCAATAAAACAGCATTATTCATATTATCTTTCATGTATTGGTATTTATAATATGTATACCCCGAAAAATATAAGGTATATATTACTACGACTAATATTACTAGGGTAATTATATCCCTAAGAAATCCTCTTATTGTAAATTTTCTGGAATGGCTTAAAGGAACGCCTTCCGGATCAGTATCATCAAATGAAAAGTCATTATTATTCTTCATCTTTACTCTCTCTTAAAATACTTTTTAAATCTTCTATTGTATATGGTTTTACTAATTTATCATCAAAGGAATAATCCTTATAATTTACTACTTCATCTTTATTTGAATAACCACTGGAAACTACTATTTTGCTATTTGGAGAAATCGCTTTTATTTTGGGAGCTAATTCTTTTCCACCCATTCCTCCTGGAATAGTCAAGTCAAGTATGTATATAGAGATTTGTTCATTTGGATTATTGTTAATATATTTTAATACTTCATCTCCGTTTTTTGCTAAAATAACTTCATATTTTAATAGTTTTAGAAGCTTTTCTGCAATTTTTAAAATCATTTCTTCATCATCCATAATTAATATTTTTTTATTTTCATGATTATAAAAAAATTCTTTTTGAGATTTTTTTATATTTGTATTAATTGTTTCCTTATCTTGTTTTATTGGCGGGCTTGTCGCTGGTAGGTATATTGTAAAAGTTGTACCTTTATTTATTTCTGATGTTACACTAATATAGCCTCCATGATTTTTTATTATTGATGAAACAATAGCAAGACCTAAGCCGTTTCCAGATGATTTAGTTGTAAAATATGGAGTAAAGATTTTATGTAATTTATTTTTTTCTATTCCAGAGCCATTATCCTTAATTATTATTTCAAGATATTTACCAGGTTCAATAAACTGAATATATTGATTTTCTATTAAAATTCTTTTTACCTTTATTGTAATTTTACCATTTTCTTTTACTGCTTGTTTTGCATTTATTAAAAGATTATTAAATACTTGTTCTAATTGAATTTTATCACCCAAGATATTTTCCAGATTTGGAGCAATATCAACTTTAACTGAAATACTGCTACCACTTAATGCCAGAGATACTGAGGAATTAATAATTGCTGATATCTCTATGTTTTTTTTATTTCTGGACTTATCTGTTTTAGTATATTCTAATAATTGTCTTGTTAAGTGCTTAGCTTGTAATATTATTTTTTCATTATCCTTTAAAATTGTAGATACTTCAGAGTCATCAGTTCCTAATTTTATTTTTAAATAAGTTGTATTTCCAAGTATTGCAGTTAGTATGTTGCCAAAGTCATGAGCTATGCCTCCTATAAATACGGATATTGATTGTAGTTTTTGTGTTTTTATTAGTTCTTCTTGTAATAATTTTTCACTTTGTAAGTCTTTTATAATAATAATAGAGTTGAAATTAGAAATTTTATTGGACATAATTGACTGTGACAGCATAACTTCTTGTTCTGTATTTTTTAATTTAAAAATTTTATTTTTATATACTGTATTATAATCATAGTTTTCAAATATATCACTAACTTCTACTAAAAAAAGGTTAATACCAATTCTTTCAGAAATAATTTTATTTGCTAATTGATTTATAACAATGATTCTGTTATTTTGGTCTGTAATTAATACTGCATCGTGAATATTCCTAAATAATTCATTTGTAAATTCTTCATAATCTATTGATAAAAATAATTTTTTAACAACTAAAAATGTTACAAATGAATTTATAAAACTCCAAATAGGGATAATAAAGTTTATACTCAGTTTTCCAGGTATTAAATGTGTTACAGGAATAGTTAAAAGCATTGCAAAGGATAAATAAAATAAAGTGAAATATGACTTTGTGTAAGGAATATTTTTATTATATTTTTTTATTAAAACAAAATATATTATTAGCATTGGAACTATATTTAAAGAAGGAATTATTTTGCCAAGTATTGTTGTTTCAGCAATAAAAATTCCTTCTGTTTCAATAATCTTTACCAATACATTATTTGTCATTATTGTATATATAAATGCTACTAATTCGAGAATAATAAATGGATATAAAAATTTTTTAATATTTATTTTGGTTAAGCTAAGTATAAAAAATAGGTAGAATAAAGTTGGGATATTCCAAAAAAATGCTTTTAATTTTAACACTGCTAAAGCATTCTCACTATTTATTAATGGACTAGTTGAAATTACTTGTACTACAAACCATGAAACATTTGTTACTCCATATAGAATAAATAAATTAACTGTTTTAGAATATTTTCCTTTTTTAGCGAATGCATAAGTTATAATGGATATTTCCATTGTAATTATAACCAACATTAAAATTCTAAAGATTACCATTCTAAACCAAAACTATTTATCTATTATATTAGATTTGCTTTATTTTTTCAATTATTTTAGTTATTAAACCACCATTCTGCAGAAATTCCTAAGTAATGAGTGTAGTTTCCCCAATTTACAGTTGGATTAGGAGATTCAGACGGAGTTTGAGTATTAATAATTTTTTGTGCAGAATCATTATAGATGCTTAAAGAGTAAACAAGTCTAATTTTGGGTTGAGTTAAATTACTTCTTCCATTTGGAGAAAGTGTAGGCATCAAAAGAAATTTAAACATTTGAGGAGCTTCTCTTTTCATACTTGTAGAGTTTAAATTACTTACTTGAAGCATTTGGTAGCTGAATTCGGTCGAAATATGAAAATAATTACCAATATAATAAAGAAATCTAAAATTAAAAATTCCTTCATTAATGTCATCATCGTCATAATTATTGTTATCTGCATCTCTAAATCTTCTAAAATATGAGCCCATTATAAGGCCAATATCTCCTTTTTCAAAATTTAATGCCCATCCTAGTAATAATTCATTTGCTTCTGTTGTTTTATTATTTTTATTTAAATCGTAAGGTATTCCCATAGATCCATATGCTGCCATACCCATTGAGTATTTTGCAAAAAAATGAATGTAGTTATTATTGTTATTATTAAATCCATAATATGTTGTTTGTAGGCCAAATAAATATCCCTTATCAGCTGGAAGATTATAGCTATTAAACTCATATTCATAAGATGCACTGGATATTGTATGGAATTCCCCATATAGTTTTAATTTGAGGTTAATATTTTTGAGTAATTGTGTTACTCCGATGCTTGCAATATACTTTTGCCTGTCTAAAATTATAACATTTTCACTGCCTATTTTATCTCGTAAAGGAATTGTGTAATAAAGTAGTTGATATGGGTCTTTTACATTGCCTTGGTCTAGTCTGTTTGCTCCTAAATGAAGTTTTATTTCAGTTGATTTTAATGAATATTTTAAACCAAAACCAATTGTGTTTAAATCATCTAAAGGCCAAAAATCAAGAAGATAAATATCATCACCTCTATACATTCTTGAGCCTACCCATATATTAAAGTTTTTTAATAATATATTGTCAACATCAATATAAAAATCTCTAATAGCCATATTTACATCGAATTTACCTGTATAATGAAATAAATCTTGGTCAAAAGCCATTGTATAGTTCAGTTTAACTTTAATACCATCTTTTTTACTATTTTCAGATGTAAAATCATATTTTAGATATATTTCTTGATATGGTAGCTTTTCTATTCTTGTACTATGAGATACAATTTGGGTTGGACCACCACTTCCACCATCTAAATCAGATGCAATACCTATTCTACCATAAGAACCCATTGTTAAATTGCTATTATCTGAAAATATTAATATACTTGTAAAAAATATTAATATTACTATTGATTTAAACATATATGTCTCTCTTTATTACCTTCCTTGAAGTTTTTTAACAACTAGTTTTGCAATACCTTTTAATGTTTCAAAAACTCCATCCCCACTTGCAGCTGATGCTTTAAATACAGGAAAGTGATTTGGATTTAATTCAGAGTTTAATTCTCTTAAATTTATAATATTTGGTAAATCCATTTTATTATACTGTATTACTGTTGGAATATCTTTTATATTATATCCATATTCAGCTAAGTTATCAACAAGGTTATCCATGCTTTCCAAGTTTGCATCATATCTTGGTTCTTGTACATCTGCAACAAAAACAATGCCATCAACTTCTTTTAATATTAATTTTCTACTTGCATTATAAAAAACCTGTCCAGGAACAGTATATAGGTGAAGTTTTGTTTCAAAACCATTGATTTTTGCTACTTCAATAGGAAGAAAATCGAAGAATAGTGTTCTGTCTGCTTCTGTTGCCAAAGAAACTAAGCTTCCTTTTCGTTCTTGATTTGTTTTATCATAAATATATTGTAAATTAGTTGTTTTACCACATAGCCCAGGCCCATAGTAAACAATTTTTAAATTTATAATTCTACTTGCATAATTTATAAGTGGCATATTAATCCTTTATTAAAAATCAAAAAGATTATCGATATCTTCATCGGTAATATTTTCTAAAAACTTAGGGGTGGAATGTGATTCCATCTTTTTAAGCAAACTTTCATATACTCCTCTTATCGGAGCAACAATTGCTTTCATTTTTAATCTGACTAATCCTAGTGATGTTGTTTTGCTAAATATTACAACAAAAATTAATTTTTCATTCAAGATAGAAATATAAATATTATTTTGCTTTCCTTCATGGAATAATACAGAAAATTCTTCTTCATCTATTATAGTTGCAAGCCCTGTTGTTGCAGAAACTGCTCCTGCAATTAAAGATGCAAGAGATGTTACATCTAGGGTACTTGTATTACCCGATTCAACAAGCACTTGACCGGATTTTGATAGTAAAAATGAATACTTTGAGCCTGATTTTGCTAGAAAATCATCAAGTATTGTTTTAAATTTCTGATATTCTTCATCGTACAATATTATATCGGTGTTATTAATCATTATAAAAACTCCCCTTTAATAAACAAGGTTATTCTAACAAAGTTACTCTCAAAACTCAAATTTTTTCTTTCTTTTTATCTAATTACAAGTTATTTTTTAATAAAGCTAATAGTTTTCTTGACATAATTCAAAGATGAATATATTATTCTACTTATTGATTTTATACTAAAACGAGGTGTTTTATGAAGTTTTTACTTATGAGTTTTATCATTTTATTATTAAATATTTTTCAGTTTTCTTTGTTTTCTAGTGAATTAAAATTCTCTGAAAAAGCACTTAATTGTAAAGGACATAGAACTACAGTAAACCAGGTTGTTTTTAATCATGATGGAAGTGAGTTAATTACTTGTGGTGGAAATAATGAAATAATAGTTTTTAATACTACTAATGGAAAGATTTTACGCTCATTTAAAAAATCAAAATATAGTATTAATGCTATTTCTTTAAATTATAATGGAAAATTATTAATAGCAGGTGGTTTAAATGATAAAAATATAAAAATATTTTCAATGAATGACTTAAGTTTACTTAAAGTTATTAATGGCTTTAAATCTGTTGAAAAGCTTTTATTTTCTCCTATTAGTAACCTATTTGCTGTATTAGGTGTTGAAGATAAAACTAATAAGCAAACTCTCATTTTATATGATGCAGAGAGTGGAAAAAAGATAAAGAAAATATTTACTGAAAAAAATAAGCATAAATCATATCCTTTATCTGTCGATTTTAGTTCTGATGGTAAATATATTGCAATTGGTACTGCTAATTATGCTCAGGGTATTCATATTTTTGAAGTTGAAACAGGTTTGCAATTAAAACTGATAAAAAGTAAAGATGATATCAATAGTTTAAAGTTTAGTCCAAATGGAAAATATATAGCAGGGGGACTCAAGGGTGTTATAAATATATGGGATGTAAAATCAGGTAAATTAATTAAAAGTTTAAAAGGGTTAACTAATTATATTCTTGCTTTAGACTATAGTCCTGATGGTAAGTATCTGGCTGCTGCAGGAATGGATCATAAGTCTGTTTTTAAGCTTTGGAGTACTTCTACTGGTAAGCTCATTCAGACGGTTGGTGAAAAGGGGCCTGATATTAATTCTATTTCTTTTAGCCCTGATGGTGAATCTTTGGCTGTTGCTTTGCGTACTTACGGTAATGCTTTTGATGTTGCAACAACTGAAATATACAAAACAAATAAAAAAAAGCTTAAAATGAAATGGTATACTCTTGTATTTCCTGAATCAGAGTTTCATATTGATTTTCCTGCAAAACCTGAAGTATCAAGTGAAAAGAATAGATTTTATGAGTATTATGATTATTTATTAAAAGATTCAGGTTTTGTTTATCTGGCTCGCTCAGTAAAATACATGTATTCATTAACAGATAATAAAAAGAAAGAAATTATGAATAAAAAACTTGCTAGTTACAAAATAGATAGGTCTGAAATAGTAGAAAGCAATTTTTTTACAGATGGAAAAAAGGGTATTGATTTAATTACCTATAAAAAAGATATTCGTTATCATTATCGCTTTATCTTTATTAATGAAACTTTTTATTATATTCTTGTTTCTTCAAGGAATAAAAAAGAAAGTGTAGAAGAAGAAAGGTTTTTAAATTCATTTGGTAAAAATAAAACACCTTTTAAAAAATAAATTAATAGTTGAATAAAGATATAAAAAAATGGTCTAATTAATTTAGGCGTTTTTGGAGGGATTTTGAAGTTTAAAATATTTTTAATTTTTTTGTTACCTATGTTGGTATGGGCAGAAGGTGAATTTCCTGTAATGCTTAAATTATCTACAAAGGAAAGTATTGAGCCTAAAGTGATAAAAACACTTAGAGCAGGAATAGAAATGAGTTTAACTCATAAAAACTATTCATTAATAGATGAAAACACTCAAGAAGAGGCTTTGGAAGAGCAAGTAAATCAGCAAAAAAGCGAATGTTATGATGACAATTGTTTGGTTGATGTTGGAAGAATGATTGCCGCAAGAGCTTTATTTATTGTTGAAATTTTAAAACTTGAAGACAATAAATATTTATTTAAATCAAGATTTATTGATTTAGAAACTGCAGAAACTAAAAAGGCTATTGCTAAAATATACTCATATTCTTTTGATGATTCAGAAAAATTACTTGAGTTTTCTGAATCATTAACAGCAGATTTACTTGCTCATAAAGTTGTGATTATTAAAACTATTGATATTGAACTTAATGTTGATAAATTTAAATTAAATGTTTTAAGTGGTAAATGTAAAGCTAGTGCCATAAAAAATAATTCTATATCCTTGAGTTATAACAAAGGGAAAAAATGTAAAATTGAAATAATTAAACCTTATTTTCATAGAATGGTTAAAAATTTGGAGTTTAATAAAAATCAAAAAATTAAAATCTCATTGAAAGAATTTAAAAAATATAAAACGAAATTTATATTAATTCCTCTGGATGTTAATGCTAAACTAGTAAATACAAAAGATAAAAAAGATGTAATTAACCTTAAATCTGGTAAAGAATTTACTTTTTATGAAAATAATAAATACGAGCTAAATGCAACTAAAGATGGTTATAGTTCTTTTAGTCAAAAAATAGATACAAATAAATTAAATGAAAAATATATAATATCTTTAGATAAAATATCTGTAAAATACTTGCAGGCCTATGCTGTTTTTGATGTTACAATTGCTTCATATTTAAAATATATGAGTGCTGGGATAGGAACAACTATCTATTCAAGAGAATCAGGAAAAAGTTATTTTAGTCTATTATCAGTTAATTTTTATAGAAACCTAACAGATAACTATTTTTATTCTGATGTGGAGCTAACAGCTTATAAATATAAAGTTTTTAATGGTTTTACAACAGGAATATCTGTTTCATTTCTTCCTATATTTGCAGATGATTTTCTTTTTACTGGAACCGGGAATCTGGACTTTGAATATAAATATAATATTTCTGCTATGTTCGTTAAGGCAAAAGTTAGAGCAGGCTTATCTTATTACAAAACAGATGAAAGTTTTAGACCATTTTTAACATCAGGTATTAGTATTGGATATGATGGGTTTTAGGGAGATAAAAATGAGTTATATTGAGTTTAATAAAATAAAAAAATATCTGATATTTCTTTTTTTAATAGTATTATTTTCTTCTTGTGAGGAAAATGATTCAACACTTGCAGGAGTTTTACCTGCTAGTTGGGCAAAAGTTGATACTCTTACAGATGTTACATGTGGTTTAACTAAAAAGAATAAGCTATATTGCTGGGGAATGGCTGAATTTTATCATCATAGCATCACCGGTAAGAGTACTCCTATGAGGATAGATGGAGAGTGGATTGATTTTTCTGTTGGAGATAGCTTTATTTGTGGAATAAAGACAGATAATAAATTGTATTGCTGGGGGAGAAGTGGTGCTTTAGGAATTGGTGAAACTCAAGTTCCTAATGAGTATATAGTTTCACCTGAGGAAGTTTTAGGAGGCTTTACTGATTGGGTCAGTGTATCTGCAGGTAGTAATCATACATGTGGTATAAGGAAGAATAAGGATTTATATTGCTGGGGATTAAACTATTATGGAGAGGTTGGAGTTAAAAAGGGGATATGTGAAAAGAATGAAGATTGTATTTCTCCTGAAATATGTAATTTAGATAGTGGAGCATGTGAAGAATCTGGTGTAATTAAAGCTGCAACTAGATATGAACCTGTTTTAGTTGATAGTAATTTAAAGTGGAAAACAGTTGAAGCAGGTAATGAATATACTTGTGGTATTGATAATAATGATGAATTATACTGCTGGGGAAAAAATGATGAAGGGCAATTAGGAACAGGTGATATTAATAATAGGTATAAGCCTGAAAAGGTTGATAGTGCAGAAAAGTGGAAGACTGTTGCTTTGAGTAAAAAAAATACATTAGGAATTCTTTTAAACGATAATGTTCTTAATTGGGGAAATGGTACTCTTAGCCCTGTTAATGAGTCTTATGAAAATAAATGGTTACAATTCTCAATAAGTGAGGGGCATTTATGTGGGATAAATCTAGAGAGTAAGTTGTTTTGTGGAGGGATTAATCTTTCAGGGGAAATTGGTATTGGAAAGAGAAGTGAAGTGGAAGACTTAACTGAAATTGAGGGAAGTAACTGGAAAATGATTATTACAGGAAATTCATTTATTATTGAGGGGGTGAATATGACTGAATATTATAAAGGTCATACCTGTGGTATTAGAGAGAGTAATGGTCTTGATAGAATTTATTGCTGGGGGAATAATGATGTTTTTCAGCTCACAGGCGAGCAAGATTATAAAACTTCTCCTACTTTGATTAAGTATTAATTTTTTATTAATTCACTCCACCCACATTCGTGGGTTTTTACCTACGGCTGTAGGTTTTACCAATTAGAAAAATAAGATTTATTTATTGAATATTTATAAGTGGTATAATCATGATATCATAAATCTCCACCAACAATGGGTTGCAACCCATTGTTCAGATGCAAGGCATCTGATGGTGGAACTAGCTGCGACTCTTTTGATTCCTATTTTCCCCTCCATTTTACTTGTAAAATAGGTGGAGGGGTGCCGATTTATCGGTGGGGTGGGTATATTGATACAGCATTGTTTATCATTATTTTAGGAGTTCTGTCAGGTTTTTTTTGTTTCCTTGACAAAAATTATAATTTCTGATAGATATTTTCTATAAACATTAAAAAAGAGAAAAATGTTACAAGTTACAAGTTACAAGTTACAAGTTACAAGTTACAAGTTACAAGTTACAAGTTACAAGTTACAAGTTACAAGTTACAAGTTACAAGTTACAAGTTACGGAAGATACACACTGCCGTGTGTATCAACAAGGAGAGATATATGCGAATATATCTCATTAAAACCATTTTTCTTGTTAGAAGAAAGAAACTTGTATTCATTTCTCTAAGGAAACGCTCTCCTGATTGCAAAAAATTAAAAATTTGTAATTTTTTAATTTTTTGTTAATATTTAAGGAGATAAAGTGAAGTTTATATTTTTATTAATTTTTTTTAGTGTTGGTGTTATGGCTCAGGTTGTTGAAAATAATACAAATAATTTTGAGCCTGTTGGTGGTAATCTAAATCTAAATACTATTACTATTATAACAAATCCTTGTGAACCTCCAAATCCATATCCATGTGCATTTGAACCAAATACAGTTTGTATTGATGATGGAAATGGACAAACTCATTGTGAGTGTGCTGATGGATATGTAAAAGATGATCGTGGTATCTGTAGGGATTTATGTTATAATGTAGAGTGTTCTAGTGAGACTACTTGTAATGAAAATATTATAGAGGGCAAGGCCATTTGTTTAAAGGGTAATTCAAATAGTAAAGATGGAGTATTGTTTTGTACAGAGGAAAACTTAAAAGGAAATTGTTACTTATATACTGAAAATCTTCCTGTAAATTACTGGTTTCCTAAGTCGATAAAAGCTTTAAATGGTTGGGAAATGTACTATCCGTTTTTTAATGATAGTGGTAAAATGAGAGGTGCTGGAGCCCTTTATTCTAATGGGGAAATAATTAATATTAATGACTACTTATTCTCTTTTGAGGAAAATGGAGTTGAATGGGAAAGAAAGATTTTTTTTGTTCAACCTGCAAATTATGAAAAGTTTTCAGAGTATTATGGTAGCCAGGCACCATATACTAGAATAAAATATTATAATGAAAATTATAATTATGAATATGAATATGAGCTAATATTCAGTAAGGTAATAAGGGGATTAGGTAATTATGATAATCTAGATTATTTTGAACTCCCTACAAGAAAAGCTATTGAAAGAAAAAATGTAAATATCTATACTTTTGATTTTTTGGAAATACATACCTTAAATCTTTTTGAAAATATTCAGGATTTAGGTGTGTTGATTATTACTAAGAAGGATGATGATTTATCAGACGGATTGATTATTTGTGGAGATAATCATTGTAATTCTTTTGACTATCACTTGTATTATCATGATAATGCACATTATTCAAAAAACTGGCCAATTGATGTTAATGGTTATAGTAGTTCTTTAATTACTTCTCCTAATACTATTTACTTACATGAAGATTTAGAAGCATTGGCCTGCCCAAAAGTAGATTCAGAATTAAAGGAATGTAAAAAAATAAATCCAGAATACACTTATAATAGTTGGAGTGAGATAACTGGTGGCTTCATTCCTGAATTTTTAATAGTTCAACCTGCAAGTAAAAAGGAGTTAGAAAAGTTTTCAGGAGGAGCTTATTCTATTATTTATGAAGACTCTAATTATAGTGGTAATAGTATTGTATATTGGAAAAAAGATGAAAGGTATCCCTGTCCAATGAGGCATGTAAAGTCTATATTTAGTTCAGAAAAAGTACATGCTTATTTGGGAAAAGGACATGTTCAGAATGCCCCAGATTATTATATAAATACTATCTTTCCCAATGATAGATATGTTCATACAACGGATAGTACTCCATGGGAATTCGAAGGTATTAATTATGATGACTATGGAAATATTAATTATGGTAATTTTTTATACAGCATTATTATTAAAGATGTTTTAATTCCAATTAAGAATGATGGAGTTAAAATTGAATTTAAAAGAGATGTAAATGGAAATAAAAGAATAGAATATTATCCTAAATTAAATATGTATTCAAATCTTAACGAAGTAGATATTAACATGAATGAAATAGATGAAATTTATATTTATGATGGTTGGGAGGTTTATTTTTGTAAAGATGAAGAAAGGGATAATTGTTTTTATTATCTCCATGATTCCCATCATAAAGATTCTGATGGAAACGAAGTATTTATTGATAATGAAACTAGTACAATAAAATTTGATTATGGGGGCAGTGAACCTATAAAATATATTTTAGTTCAACCTATTTATCATAGTAAAATAAATCAGTTTTATGGCCATAAGGAATACAATGAACAAACTAGTGTAAATGCTTTAGAGGGGTATGCAATATTATATAGAAATATGCTAAGAAAAGATTGTATAAAAAATAGTTATTCAGTTGAAGATTGTGCTCAAAAGGAAATTCTATTTGGAAAACCAGGTAAGACTTTTAAAATAGGTGTTGATACCATTATTAAGCCTAATGAGGTAAAAGCAATTAAAGTTGTTGGTAGCTTTTATGTAATAGATAATCAAAATAATTATATGTGGAAATCTAAAACTTTTACATATCCTGTAAGTACTGTAGTTTTTAAAGGTAAAAAACCTACTGTCACAATTTCTGTTGCAGGAGATACTTATTCAGAAAGTGTTGCTCACAAATTTCTTGAAAATGCAAGAGTTAACGCATCGAATACAAGATATTATAATCATTCGGATTATTTTTTTTATGAAGCAGCCTTCAATGAAGATAAAGCTCAGAATCAGGAAATAGATAATGGTGATTTGTTATTAATTGATACTCATAATGCTTGGAATGGAACAACTACATATTCTTCTGTGCTTGGGAGGAGTGATAGATACCAATTTCATTCAAGTGATAGCTTTGAAGGAGGAGCATTAGGAGACTATGAAACAGACTGGTTATTAACAACAGGTTGTGACTCTATTGGAAAAGATGATGGTAGTAGGCCAGCTGTTGTAAATTCATATAAGCAGATGTTTATTAATGGATTACATGGAGTTGGTGGTTTTAGAGGATTATCTTGTTGGCCATCTGGATATTTTGGTGGGAACTATAATGATGAAGTAGATGAATTTTGGAATTCTGTAACAAATGGTGGTTCTATTGCACAATCATGGATGAATTCTTTTTTTATGTTTGGTAGTAGTCATTTTTTTGGGAAAGGATGTGCAAGATTTCCAGGTTATATTTCACCAGGTTCATGTTATAAGAGAGATGGAATTTCTTATTTTTCCGATTATTATTGGGGAACAGGAGATACGAAAGCCGACCCAGACAGGAAATTTATAAATAATAATGGTATTTGTTATATAAGTTATGATGATGATTTTTCTACAAGAGTTAGTAAACATATTGATTATGACAGTAGTAATGTTTTGATTGGTGATACTTATGAGCAAAATAATTTAAATCAGGAAATAATAAAAAGTATATCTAGCTATATTGGAAAGTCGGAAAATATTAAAATGTATTCAAATAAAATAACTTTTAATAAAGATGTTGATGATTACTTATTTGTTGAAGGAAATAATGTTGATTCAATATTAACAGATTCTCTGATAAAAGAGCTAAGAAGTGTTGTTGATGATGCTTATGATAGTATTTTTACAAATATTTTGAAAAACTACAATTATGAAATCAGTAGTATAAAAACAATACCTTTGATTTTTAGTCATTTTAATAATGAGAATGTAAATGATTATAATACAATAAATGAAATTGTTTTTAATTTTACCTTGTCATATAAAGGATATCCATTTATAGAAAAGAATTTTATTACTATTGGAATTAATCCTGAAACAAAGGAAATTACAACAATTAAAAGTAGGTTACTTGCTTTAAGGCCTGTTTCTACTATTAATAATAGCCAAATTGAAAATTATTTTGCTAAATTAATAGAAACAGATGAGCAATCTTATACAATATCATATATTTTGACAGAAGATGAAACATATCATGTTGCAATATTAAGTTTTAATAAATTAACCGTAGAATTTAATATTATCAAAGTTTATTAAGGAGGCTATTTTGAAGAAACATTTATTTTTATTTATTTTTTTATTCTTTAGTATATTTTTTTATGCCTGTCCCGAAGCACTTGAAGAGAATCCTTGTGATGTTAATTCAGATTGCAAAAAAGAAGGTACTTTTTGTGATGCTGGATATTGTGGTAGTATTGGTTACTGTGATCGTATTGATTGTGGCAATGGGAAAGCAGTAGTTGCTCCAGGAGACGAGCAGGGGTGTAGGTGTAAATGCAATGAGGGAAATGTCTATTATAAAGGAAAGTGTGTACCAATTTGTGATAGTTATACTACTAAGTGTAAAGCCTTTGATAATGGGAGTTATAGGTTTAATGAATGTAACATGGAATTAGGGCATTGTGATAAAATCTGTAAGGGCGAAGGAAGCTGTAGTGAAGGTTATTTTTGCAGTGATAAAGGTAAGTGTGAATCTGTTAATGGTTATTGTAAAAATGATGATGATTGCACTGCAAATGCTAACCCTTTTTGTAATACTCATATCGGTTTATGTGAACCTTATAAATGGTATTGTATTAATGAGATGGATTGTATTTACTATGAGAAAGAAAGTGGACGCACCTACTGTGACCAGACTATAAATAAATGTCTTTTAGGTAATGGCAGGTGTGAGGAAGATGATGATTGTAGGGGAAATGTTGTAAAAACTGTTTGTAATCTTGATGACTTTATTTGTGAAGAACCATCTGATAAAACACCCAAAGAAGTTTTTATTGATAATTATTCTGAATCTTCATGCCAGAAATATTTTGAGTGTAATCCTGATATAGATTATAATTTATATTCTGAAGCATATAAAACAATGGAGGAGTGTAAAACTGGTACTGCCTCTGAATTAACCCAAATGTTAAATTCGGAAGTTTGTAATATTTATGATGATAGTTTTAGTTCACAGATTATAACATGTACTGATAATTATGTATGTTCATCAAATGCAGAAGGTCTTGATGAAGGGTTTTCTTCTTGTTTTTTTGAGCATTTTATGGATATCTGTAATGATGGTAACGGTAAAAATGAAGCTACTAAGGAAATGGGAAGAGTTTATTGTGAAACTATGTTTATCTGTGATGAGGATAATGCACTTCAAAGATTTAAGGATTTAGAAGATTGTAAAATAGAAGTAGCAAATAATACTTATACTGGATTCATATATGATAATATGTGTCCTTATTTTAAAAGGGATTTATTTTCTGATTATATTAGCTGTATGGATAATTTAACATGCGAACAACAATCTAGTGAATGTGAAACAGAGTTTGATAAAGCATGTAATGAAGCAAAGTAATTATATGTGGTTAATTCTTTCAATCAATATAAATGGTATAATAATGATATCATAAATCTCCACCAACAATGGGTTGCAACCCATTGTTCAGATGCAAGGCATCTGATGGTGGAACTAGCTGCGACTCTTTTGATTCCTATTTTCCCCTCCATTTTACTTGTAAAATAGGT
>Ga0256827_10000022_pt1 | contig 76112 bp, 64 predicted proteins | sample CV84metaG_FD_185977 | JGI IMG/M metagenome (GOLD analysis project Ga0256827, IMG submission 185977) | Hydrothermal vent microbial communities from East Pacific Rise, Pacific Ocean - CV84 | ecosystem: Environmental > Aquatic > Marine > Hydrothermal vents | place: Pacific Ocean: East Pacific Rise... | reverse complement strand
CTTGTGTTCCCTATTGCTTCACATCAATTAATTTACGAGCATCACTACCCCATTGACCTAAATAAAGTCTTGGAAAATCACCCGATATTTTAATTATATAAGTTCCAGTATTTTGATAAGTACAAGTTACTGATTCTGTTTGATTTTCAAATTCATTTATACCATCATTGTTACAGTCAACATTATAATTATAAATTGTACCTGATGCCACTGGTATTTCAACCTGATTATCATCAGAAACGCCTTCATTATCTGTTTTCCAAACAGTTATAAATGCAGTAAGATCTACTTCACAGTTATCGCCCCCAAATCCAGTACCAGTACAATCACAACTATGACTATTAATTCGATCAATACAGACTCCTCCATTTTGACATGGACTATCTATACAATCGTCAATATTTATTTCGCAGTTATCACCTTCAAATCCTGTTACACATTCGCAAGTATAACTATCTACTCCATCACTGCATACTCCCCCATTCAAACAAGGCTTATTTTTACAATCATCAATATTAGTTTCACAATTATCACCTTCAAACCCCATCTCACATTGACATGAATAAGAGTTTAATCCATCTATACATATTCCATTATTCAAACATGTATTATCTATACAATCATCAATATTAGTTTCACAATTCTCGCCCTCAAATCCAGTTTTACACTCACATTTTCCCTCATTACAAGTACCTTCATTTTGGCAAATAACATTTTCACATAAATCTTCTTCACCTTCTTCACCACAAGATGCCATAAAAGATATCATTATTAGTAATATTATTAACAAAAAACTATTTTTTTGCATTATTTCCTCCCAGAAATTAAATAAATAAACTATATTTTCTCCAAATATAATAAAAATGGAGAGAATTAACCCAAATTAATAACAATGCTTTCCTTCATCACTAATAATCCAGGAATAAGTATCAATTATGCTTTGTCTTTCCACCTCACTATTACAATAAGTACTGTAGCCTCCATGGAAGTTAACATTATTTTTAAGAGATAATCTACTCCACGATATAATCATTGCATCATAATAAACTGTTGAAATAGACATTCCTTTAAACATTCCATCCATATTTTCTACATTACTAATATCCCAAGAAGATAGATTTTGGTTAAACCTTAGTGCTGCAGGAAAATTATCTACATAAGAACTACCAAACATACCAGCCATATTTTCAACACTAGAGACATCCCAAGTACTAATATCCTGATTAAATTTTACTGCTCCTGAAAACATATAACTCATATCCATAACCTTAGATACATTCCATAAGGATAAATCACTGTTAAAGGATTTTGCTCCAAGAAACATTCTGTTCATATCTGTAACACTGGAAACATCCCAAAAAGATAAATCCTGATCAAATAATATGGGAGCTTTAGCGGAAGCAGAAGGAATACCAGCAAACATATTAGCCATATTAGTAACACTAGATACATCCCAGCTGGAAAGACTTTGATTAAATGATTCTGCTCCAGCAAACATATAACTCATATTAATAACTTTACTAACATCCCAATTATTTAAATCTTGATTAAAAGATTTAGCTCTTTCAAATAAACTTTTCATATTGGTAACATTAGAAACATCCCAGGAAGAAATATCTTGATTAAATGAATTTGCACCCAAAAACATAGAACTCATATCTCTAACATCAGATAAGTCTGGAGTATCAGCAGCATTTATAACTAAATTATCACAAAATTTAAATGCAGATTTCATTGATTTCCATTTTTGATTTCCCCATTGCTCTACAGATATAATTTTATTATTATCTCTGGCGGTTATAGGTTTTGGAAAGTCTCCTGTAATTTTTATTGTATAAGTTCCAGCACTTGCATAGTTACAAGTATAAGAATCTGTTTGACTCATTGCTTCAAAAACTCCATCATTATCACAATCAATATTATAATTATAAGTATAACCTTCATCTCTAATATGAATAAGTATCTGGTTATCATCAGAAAATCCTTCATTATCTGTTTTCCATCTTGTAATAAATGCTGTTTTATCATCAAACTGACAAATATTTCCACCAAAGTTATCAACACAATCACAGGTATATGAATTTACTCCATCTTTACAGCTAGCTCCATTTAAGCAAGGGTCTACTTCAGGACAATCATTAATATTAACTTCACAGTTATCTCCCTCAAATCCAGATAAACACTCACAACTATAAGAATCCGCAGTTGTTTTACATTTTGCATCATTCAAACAGGGATCATTTTCACAATTATTTACAGAAAACTCACAGTTATCTCCAAAAAAATCAGTTTCACTACAGTCACAAGTATAAGAATTTAATTCATCAGCACAAATACCATTATTTAAACAAGGATTTGAACTACAATCATCAATATTTATATCACAGTTATCTCCAATAAATCCATCTTTACATTCACAAGTATATTCTCCCCATGTACTACCATCAGTACAAGCCCCATTATCAAGACAAGGTTCATCTTTACAATCAAAGACCATATCATCACAAAAATCTCCCATATACCCCATTTTGCACTGACAGGAATAAGAGTTTAATCCATCAACACATAGTCCTTCATTTAAACAAGGGTTAGTTTCAGGACAGTCATTAATATTTAGTTCACAATTCTCACCTTCAAAACCAATTCTGCACTTACAGGAATAACTATCAGTTGTAGAAATACAAGTAGCACCATTTAGACATGGATTAGGCTTACAATTATCATCTAATATTTCATTCTCACAGTTATCACCGTCATATCCTGTTACACATTCACAAGTATAATTATTTACACCATCTATACATATTCCATCATTCAAACATGGATTATTTTCACAATCATTAATGTTTATTTCACAGTTATCTCCTTCAAAACCATCTTTACACTCACACGCTCCCTTGTTACAAGTCCCTTCATTTTGGCAAATAACATTTTCACATAAATCCTTTTCTATTTCACAGTTATCTCCCTCAAAACCATCCTTACACTCACATTTTCCTTCATTACAAGTACCTTGATTTTGACAAATAACATTTTTGCATAAATCCTTATCAACTGGGTCACTTTTACTTTCTTCACCACAAGATGCCATAAAAGATATCATTGTCAGTAAGATTATTAATAAAAGACTAATTTTTTGCATTATTTCTCCTAAAAGATAAAAATATTTAGACTTATTTAATCTAATAATATTCAAATTTAAATAATATATTATAAAGGTAAAACGAAAACTTACTTTTCTTTTATGGAGTACAAGTTGTGAAATTTGGCTTAGGAAGAGTCCAGGAAGTTGCTCCAGAATCAAAGTTCCCACAAAGAGTCACTTCAGAAACATTCCATGATGATAAATCTTGATTAAAAGATTCTGATTCATAAAATAAAAGCATCATATTACTAACATTACCAACCTCCCAAGATGAAATATCTTGATTAAAAGAACTGGCTTCTGAAAACATAAAACTCATATTTGTAACATTAGAAACATCCCAGTTTCCAATATTCTGATTAAAAGAACTTGCTCCTGAAAACATAGAGCTCATATTTGTAACATTACTAACATTCCAAGAAGACAAATCTTGATCAAAAGATTCCGCATCCGAAAAAACTCCCACCATACTAGTAACCTTACTAGTATCCCATAAAGATATATCTTGATTAAATGATTTCAATCCTGAAAACATTTGATCAAGATCTTCAACACTAGAAATATTCCAATGTGAAATATCTCCATTAATGGATTTTATATTACTAAATGCTCTTGTTAAATATTTAACATTTGATAAGTTAGGAGTATCAACAGCATTTACAACTAAATTCACACAATTATCAAAAGAAACTCCCATCCCAGAAAGTTCTTGTGTCCCCCATTGATCTAATGATAAAATCTTGTAATTTTTATCACCAGTAATATTAAAATGAATGATAGGAAAAACCCCTGAAATAACAATAGTATATGTTCCAGGCTCCTCATAGTTACAAATATAATCTTCAGATTGATTTTTTACCTCAAAAACTCCATCATTATTACAATCAACATTATAATTATAGCCATAATCAATTCCAAAACTATTTTTATATGTAGAAATCACAACTTGTTTGTCAGTACCTAAACCTTCATTATCTGTTTTCCAAGTGCTTATAAATGAGTTCTTATTATAAAACTGACAAATACTTCCACCATAATCACCAACACAATCACAAGTATAAAAATCAACTCCATTAATACAAGTTCCTCCATTTAAACATGGATTCACTTCAGAACAATCATTCATATTAATTTCACAATTATCACCTTTAAAGCCATCCTTACACTCACATTTCCCTTCATTACAAGTACCTTCATTTTGACAAATAACATTTTTGCATAAACCCTTGTCAATTGGGTCACTTTCACTTTCTTCACCACAAGATGCCATAAAAAATATCATTGTTAGTAAGATTATTAATAAAAAACTAATTTTTTGCATTATTTCCCCTAAAAGATAAAAATATTTAGACTTATTTAATCTAATAATATTCAAATTTTATTTTTATAATTGTCAGAATTACAACTAAATAAATCAAACTCCCAAATTAATAAAATAGACTTATGGTTATGTATTATTCTAGTATATAAAATAAGATTAAAGGCAAGGATTGATTATAGGTAAAGAACTTTTAACATTAAAAGTTCCTCATTGGGGTGAAATATTAAAAATGGCATCAGCATCTTATGATATGACTAAATTAGGATATCTTGGAGCTGATGTTGTTTTAGATAAAACACTCGGACCAATGCTTCTTAAATTAAATGCTCGTCCTAGCTTAGCAATACAAATTTCAAATGCAATGGGAATAAGAAATCGCTTTGATATGGTTGATAAAGTTATTGATAAGTATACAAAACTCGAGGAAAAAATTCAATTTTCACTAGAGAACTTCAAATAAAATAAAAATTATCTCAACCTTTATTTTACTATAATTTGTTAAAAATAATCAAATATGATATATTAGAGGATATTTTAGTGGTTAATAATGCAAAATAGTTATTTAAAAGTTAAATTAAATATTCCTTTAGCAGAAGCTCCTCTGGAACACGATATGTATTTTCAAATTTTATCAATTTTTTTATGGAATAACAAGATATCAGGAGTTGAAACAAGAGACCACGAAACATTTATGGAATGGGAAAATGGAAATATACCTATAAATAATCACATCAAAGTAACTATATATTTTGATAAACTAATAAATACAGAAGATTTTTTATTTAAACTAAAAAATGAATTAAAAACAATCATAAAAAACAACACTCTTCTAAAATCCACAATTGAAAGTATTAAATATGAAATTAATAAAAATGAAGATTGGAAAAATGAATGGAAAAAGTTTTTTAAACCTATAAAGATATCAGAACATGTAGTTGTTAAGCCTGAATGGGAAGTTTATTCTCCCCTTGAAGATGAATTTGTTATAAATATTAATCCAGATATGGCATTTGGTACAGGTCTTCATGAAACAACAAAGTTAATAGCACAAACACTTGAGAAACTATTTGTACAAGCTCACTATAACATATCGACAATGCTTGATGTTGGAGCAGGCACAGGTATACTTGGTATGAGTGCATCAATGTTAAATTCTAATTTAAAAGAAATTGACTTAATCGAAATAGATTTAGAAGCAAGGAGAATAGCTAAAAACAATATAAAAAAAAATAAATTAAAAAATGTAAAAATGCTTGAAATTTTAATTGAAGAATCAGATAAAAGATATGATTTAGTAGTTTCAAATATAATTTCTTCAGTTTTGTATCAGATAAAAAATGAATTAATAGAAAAAACAAAAAACATTTTAGTTCTTTCAGGTATCCAAGCAATAGAAAAAGATGAATTTATTAAAAATTTTTCTTCTAATAAATTAGAATTAATAGATTCTTTTAAACTAAATGACTGGATTGGATTATTATATATTAAGAGGTAATATGCTAAAAAAATATAAAAATATAACTCCTAAAACAGATGAAACAACATTTATTGAAGATAGTGCAATTGTAATTGGTGAGGTTAAAATAGGAAAACTCTCATCAGTTTGGTTTAATGCAGTAATCAGAGGTGATGTTAATTCTATAAAAATTGGCGATTACACCAATATTCAAGATGGTTCAGTACTCCATGTAACAAGTAGAGAACACTATCAAAACAATCCAGAAAAGGGTGAATTGATTATTGGTAATTATGTTACAATTGGTCATAATGTAGTTTTGCATAGTTGTAAAATATCTGATTATGCCCTTATTGGCATGGGTGCAGTAGTACTTGATGATGCCAAAATAGGAGAATGTTCTGTTGTTGCAGCAGGCTCTGTTGTAAAAGAGGGCTTTATTGTTCCGCCGTACACACTTGTTGCGGGTAATCCAGCTGTAATAAAAAAGGAATTTCCTAAGGTAGAAGAAGTTAAAGAACAATTTTATAAATCTGCTCAAAATTATTTTGACTTAATTGAGGACTATAAAAATGAGTAATGTTTTTGAAAGCTTAGAACTATTTTCTGATTTTAATGAAAAACAGATTAAAGCTATATTTAAACTTGGAGAAAGAAAAATAATAGATACTGATGAATTTCTTTTTAAAGAAGGAGAGTATTCAGAAGGATTATATATTATTCTTGGAGGCAAACTTTCAACAAGGTATAATGGTATTAAAAAGTATTTTACAGCAGGGGCAATGTTTTCAATATTATCACTTGTAAATAACAGTAAACATAAACTAACCATTAAATCCGAACAAAAAAGTCAATATTTTCAATTAACTAAAGAGCACTATAACAAACTAAAAGAAAGCTCTCCGAAGTTTGCATTAAAGTTACAAGAAGCTATTATAAAGAATTATTTGCAAAAAACAGAAAAACTTGAAAAAATATTTTTGGAGAACTAATGAAAAGTATAATTTTAATTTTATTTATAGTAACAACAAGTCTTTTTGCAAAAAATACACTTCTCTTAGGTGAATTTCCATTGAAAGGCGATGTTGACCATGCTGTTGTAGATGGAGATACAATAAAAGTAGAAGGACTGGATGCTTCAATCAGAATTCTATTTATAGATACTGAAGAATCATTTAAACATGGTACTGCAGCAGCAAGAACAAAAGAAATATCCGATAACTGGGATGAATATCTTGAAAGCAATATGTACAGAGTTGTTGATAATCCTGTTAAATTTAATACACCCTTAGGATATCAGGCAACTTTATGGGCAAGAGATTTTTTTAAAGGTGCCTCAATTGTAAGGCTGGAATATGATAGTACTTCTTCAAAAAAAGGATATTTTGGAAGATATCTAACCTATGTATTTGTTAAAAAAAGAGATAAATGGGTTAACTTTAATATTGAAATAGTTAGACATGGATACACTCCTTATAGTACAAAATATGGCCGTTCAAGAAGATTTCATAAAGAATTTATTGAGGCTCAAAAATTTGCTAAAAAATCTAAACTCGGAGTTTGGAGTGAAGAGGGAAAACATTACCCTGATTATGAAAAAAGATTAAAATGGTGGAATAAGAGAGGAGAACAAATTGATGACTACCGTAAAAATGGTAAAAAGAAAAAATACCTTTTTATTGGTGGTAATGATTATGATTATTACAAATTAAAAAACTTCTTAAATAAAAATGTAAAAGTATTTGGTTTAATCAGAGATATAGAAGAAGAAACCAATGAGTTTACTTATAAACTACCATTTAAACAATTTGTTGATGTAACAGTTCATGTATCAAAAAAAGCAGGAATATCTCTTGAAAATTTAAAGAAAAACAAAGATTATTATGCTTATATTAAAGGAAAAGTAAAACAAGACCATAATAATAAATTTCATATTTATATAACTCACCAAAAAGACTTGAAATTCCTAAAATGATAAATGAAGCTTCCACTAAAACTTTTATAAATAATAGTAATATAATTATTGCTCAAAGGTTTTTAAAATTACAAACATTATATTCTAATATAATACATGACATAATTAAAGTTCATGATAAATTAATTGATAAAGAATCAGTTTTAAAAATTATAAAAAATAAAAAAAATAAAAATCTTCTGGAAAATGAATTTAGAATCATCATGAAACTGAATCATAGAAATATATTAAGAGGATATGAACTTTACTCTTATAGAGATTTATTTTTTTACTCAATGGAGTTTATACAAACTAAATTTGAAAATAAATATATTAATCAATATATTAAAGATATATTAAATAGCTTTGAATACTTACACGAAAATAACTTAATACACAATGACATTAAATTAAATAATTTTATATTTAACAATAAAAGAGCTGTTCTAATCGACTTTTCAAAATCAAAAAGAATTAATACTTATTCTGATATTAAAAATGAAAATTTAATTTTATCAAGATTTCTAATACAATGGATTAACTATAATTTAAAAATAGATTTAATAGGCTCTCCTGAAAGTGCGGAAAACTTTATTGATAAAAATGATATCAATAAACTAATAAAAATGTTTTATGGGGAAAAATATGCAATATAAAGAATTCACACTAGATAAATTTCAAGAAGATGCAGTAATTGCTATTGAAGAAAAAAAATCAGTAGTTGTATCAGCTGCAACCGGAACAGGTAAAACTTTAATTGCGGACTATGCAATAAACCTGTATTTTAATATGGGACAAAAAATTGTTTATACATCTCCTATAAAATCTCTCTCAAATCAAAAATACAGACAATTTAAAAAAGAATTTGGAGAGGATAAAGTTGGTTTAATAACAGGAGATATTGTAATTAACCCAAGGGCTGAATTGCTTATAATGACTGTTGAAATTTATAGAAATATGTTATTAATATCAGACCCTATGATAGAAGAAATTGCCTGTGTAATTTTTGATGAAGTTCATTTTATAAATGATAGGGACAGAGGAGTAATATGGGAAGAATCTATAATTTTTAGCCCTGAAAGAATTAGAATCGTTGCTCTTTCTGCTACAATTCCAAATTATTATGAATTTGCAGGATGGATCCAGAGCATTAAGAAGCATGATGTAGCAATAGTTCATTATGATAAAAGAGTTATTCCACTTAAATACAGCTATTTTGATGTCCACTACGGACTTCTTGATTATAATAAATATACAAAAAAATTAAAAGAGGTTAAACATGTGCTTTATAAGGAGCATAAAAACCTAAATACATATTTTAAAGGAATGAAAAGATATAGCTTTATTGATTTAGTTAAAATATTAAAAAAAGAAAAGAAAGTTCCTGCATTATTTTTTGTATTTTCCCGTAAAAAAGCAGAATCACTAGCTAGTGACCTAATGGAAGAAGTAAATTTTAATATTAAAAAACAAGAAATCATGGACTTTATAAACTCCGAAATTGAGTTAGATTCTGATATCTATGAATTAAATACAACTAAATTGCTCATAAAAAGCCTTAAAAGAGGAATTGCTTTTCATCATGCGGGGCTATTGCCTAAATTAAAATCTGTTGTTGAAAAATTATTTGCAAAAGGTTTAATAAAAATACTTTTTACAACTGAAACTTTTGCTGTTGGTATAAATATGCCTGCCAAAACAGTTGTATTTGAAGCATTAAAGAAATATGATGGGGTCAGTTTTAGATATTTAAAGTCAAAAGAATTTTTTCAGATGGCAGGAAGGGCAGGAAGAAGAGGACTTGATAAAGAAGGATTCGTTATTCCTATGATTAATTTTGAAATTTTAAAATTTGGATATGTTGACAAATTAAGACAGGGAGATATTGAGCCAATTAATTCAATGTTTAAGCTTTCATATAATACTGTTATTAATTTAATCAGACAACATACAAAAAAAGAATCAATTAATATTCTTAAAAATAGTTTTTTTCAGTTCCAGAATAAATTTAAAAAATCTAAAATACCAAATCTTTTTGAAAGAAGGTTAAATGTTTTAAAAAAGAACGAATATGTTGATAATAATAATAATTTAACAGAAAAAGGTAACTTTTTATCAAAAGTTTATACAGAAAGTCTTGTTGTCTCTGAAATTTTTACTTCTGAAAATATTCTTGATTATACAGCCCTTGAGTTATTTTTCTTATTAACTTCAATAATTTACGAGCCAGGTAAAAATAATAATTTTAGATTTAAGAAAAAGGATTTAACTGAAGCTTGGAGCGTTTTAGATAATTTTGATAAAAATAGCTTTATTTTTAATTATTTTGAAAATAAAAATGTTGTTAAAATATATCCATTTATTAAATTATGGTTTAAAGCTGAGGTTTCTTTTGTTGATTTAATGACTTATACTAATCTCCAAGAAGGTAATATCATTAGGTTATTCAGAATGTCTATTGATTTAATATTTCAGATTATTAATGCAAGTAGCAACCAAGAGCTTATTGAAAGATTAAAATACATTGTATATACAATCGAAAGAGAATATATTAAATATGAGGAATTTTAAAACTTATAGATACTTTAATAAGCTTAAATTTTGAGTTTTGCCTACAAGTGCATAATTTGCTTCTAAAATTTGCTGATACTTCGACAAATTGCTGGTTTCTTTTGCAATATCAACATCTTCTAAATCTGCTCTGGCTGTTGAATTAACCGTTTGACTTACAGAAAGTACTTCCAAAGTTATTTCAAGTTTATGATTACTATGACCAATTACTGTTCTTGCTTTGGAAAATTGCTCTCTTGAATCCTCAAGAGTTGTTAGAGCATGTTGAATATTATCACCATCATTATTCTGTAATGCAGTTCTAAAATCAGTTAGTGCATCAAAAACATTAACAGTACCATTATTGGTATTTGTAAAAATATCACTTCCTGGCATATTCTGGTCAATTCTTAAGTTATCAAAAATATCTACTTCCCTGATATCATTATTTCCATTATACTGATAATTTACAGGGTCAAAAGGTTCTATATTATCAGTTGTTCCAGAAAATAAATATTTACCATTATGTTTAGAGTTTGCAATACTCAACATCTCTTCAAGTGCCTGATCAACAGCAGAAACAGCATCAAGCCTGTCTTTCTCACTTACCGTATCATTAGCCATTCTCGTTGCAAGCTCTCTCATACTTTGTAAAACACTTATACCTCTTGACATTTCAGCCTCATTCGAATCAAGTAAATCTTTTGTATATCTAATGTTTTCTTCTAACTGAAGATAATCTGTATCTTTAGTTGTTATTTCCATTAACATTTCAGCAGAAATAGGATTATCTGATGCCCTATTAATTTTTTTACCTGTTGAAAGCTTTTCCTGAGAGGATAAATAACTATTTTGTCCATTATGTATCCTATTCGTTAAATTTCCAATTATCATCTGTTGTGAAATCCTCATAATCACCTCTAACTATAGAAATTTAATCGTCTTAAATGCAAATTACTTAAATATTGCATTTTTATATCAATAAATTTTTTAATTCTTGATTAAGTAAAATAAATTGTGATAGAATAGAAGTTGAAGATTATTGGGGTAGCAGATGTACAAACTTGTTATTAAAGATGATGAGTCAAATAAAACAGTTATTGCTTTTTACAGACAAGAAATAACAATTGGTAGAGAAGAAGGTAATACAATTAGATTAACTGAGCAAAATGTGTCAAGAAAACATGCGAAATTAACAAAGTCTAATAATCTTATTTTTCTGGAAGATTCAAAATCTTATATTGGAACATTTTTAAACGAAGAAAAGATAGCAGATAGAACTCAGTTAAATAATGGTGATGAAATAAAGATAGGTGATTATTTAATAACGATAATTAATGAAAACGAAGATAATGATGAAACCGTTTTAATAAAAGATGATAACTCCGATAATAACGATAAAAGAATAAAACCTGTTCCAATAAGCGAAATAACAGGTAATAAATCTAATAACAAAGACTCTATTGAAGATAATTTAGATGTATCATACCCATTAAAACCTCCATATAGCAAAGTTGTTTTTCAGGACTCAAATTTAGCAGGTACATCATTTGATATACTTAAATCAGTAATGACAATTGGTAAAAGCCCTGAAGCTGATATTGTAATAACAAATAAATCATTTGCAGATATTGAAGCTAAAATAATATGTAATGAAAATTCTGTAAAAATTAAAGATGTCTCAAATAAAAATAGGTTAAAAATAAATGGTGACCCATATTCTATTTTAGAATTAAGAGAATCTGATATTATTTCAATATCTTCAGTTAGCTTTAGATACTGTGATAAGAACTCAAAATATATTTATAAGTCAGCATCTCAAAGCAAAAATAATACAAAATTATTTGGAATTATTGGAGCAGCAGTTATTGTCTTAGGTATAATAATATTCATTGCAACAAGACCTTCTGAAACAGTAAAGAAAAAAGAAATAAAAACAAATAATACTGTTGCAAATAATACTAATTTAAAAGATAACACCAAAAATAAAAAAGATACTCATGAAGATATTAAAAAAGATGATACATCTAATGATTTATCACCAGAGCTCATGAATTTACTAACAACAGGAAAACAACTCATAAAAGATAGAAACTGGAAACAAGCAGAAAAGGTTTATGTACAAATATTGAAAATGAACCCCAATAATAAAAATGCTAAAGCTGATATGAAATTAATTAAAAAAGAATTAAAAGTCAAAAAAACTTTTTCAACAGCTATAAAGCTATTTACTAACAAAAAATATGAAAAATCAATTGAGACATTTAATAGTATCCCTAAAGAAAGCTCCTATCATGACAGATACAACAAAAAGAAAAAAGTTTATTTTAAAACATTAATAAAATTAGCAGATGCAGAAATACTTAAAAAGCGATACACTAAAGCAAGAGATTTATTAAGTGTTGCAAACGAAATTTTTTCAGATAATAAAGATGTTTTTGATAGAGTTAATTTTATAAATAAAAAATCAAATAAAAAATTAAATAGAACTAAAACAAATAAAAACAAAACCAATAAAATTAAAAAAACAAAAAAGAATAGAAGTCTTGCAGTAGCTTTAGTTAGAGAAGGTGCTCTTCTAGCAAATTCAAAACCAACAACTGCAATTAAAAAGTTCAAAGCAGCAATCAAAGCAGATTCATCATATGCACAAGCTTATCTTTCACTTGGCTTAGCATATAAAAATATTGGAAAACCAAGTTTAGCAATAAAATATTTAAAAATTGCTCTAAAACTAAATCCAACTAAAAAGAGATTCATAGAAAAAAAATTAAAAGAATTAAAATAAAAACCTTTCTTGACATTTAACAACAATCAACATTATAATACATTTTTTTATTGATTTTTATGGTGTTAATATGTGTGGAATAGTTGGTTATATTGGAAATAAGGACTGCAGTGAAATACTGCTTGATGGTTTAACAAAACTTGAATACAGAGGTTATGACAGTGCTGGAATTGCTTTATTAAATGAAGGAATTATAAACAGATACAGAGCTAATGGTAAATTAAAGAATTTAAAAAAAATTATATATTCAAGCGATGAAATAAAGGGAAGTATAGGAATAGGACATACCCGTTGGGCAACACATGGTATTCCATCAGAAGAAAATGCTCATCCACATAGCTCAGAAAACTTTGTAATAGTTCATAATGGTATTATTGAAAACTATAGGGAATTAAGAACCTTTATGATTAATAATAATACTAAAATTTTAAGTGAAACAGATAGCGAAATGATTGTTCATTTAATTGAATTTTACTCTGCTAAAGGTTATAATTTTGAAAATGCAGTAATAGAAACAATAAAAAGACTGGATGGAGCTTATGCCGTACTTGTAATGAGTAAAAAGGAAGATAAATTAATTGCCTTTAAAAAAGATAGCCCAATGATAATAGGTGTATCAGATGAAGAAACTTATATTGCAAGTGATGTTCCTGCAATTCTATCTAATACAAATAAATTTATATATTTAGAGGATGGTGAACTTGTAATAATGACTAAATCTGAAATAATAGTAACTGATTTTGACTTAAACCCTAAAAAATATGAAATCAAAACTTTGAACATCTCCCCATTAATGGCAGAAAAGGGAGAATATAAGCATTTTATGTTAAAGGAAATTAATGAACAATCCCGTTCTGTTGCAGATACATTTAGAGGAAGAATTTTAAAAGGTGGTGAAGAATTAGATTTAGATATATCAAAAATAGATGATTTTATTAAAAATGATTTAAATAAAATTGTGATTACAGCATGTGGAACATCATGGCACTCAGGACTAATTGGAAAGTATTTAATTGAATCAATTGCAAGAGTTTCAGTTGAAGTTGATTATGCTTCAGAATACAGATATAGAACCCCAATACTTGATAAAAATACATTAATTATTCCTATATCACAATCAGGAGAAACAGCAGATACTTTAGCTGCTGTAAAAATGGCTAAAAAAGAAGGAAGTAAAATATTATCCATTTGTAATGTATTTAATTCTTCTATTCCAAGAGAATCAGATGCAGTATTATATACTTATGCAGGCCCTGAAATAGGAGTTGCATCAACAAAAGCATTTACTACTCAAATATCAGTAATATTGTTACTTGCAATATATTTAAAAAAAATAAAAACGAATAATCTTGATAAAAAAATACTTGAAGAAGCATTATTACTTCCTGAGAAAATAAATAAAATCCTAAAAAGCTCAGAAGATATTTTTAAATTATCTAAAAAATATCACACATATAATGATTTTTTATACCTTGGAAGAGGCTTAAATTTTCCAATTGCTCTTGAAGGTGCTTTAAAGTTAAAAGAAATATCATATATACATGCGGAAGCATATCCAGCAGGAGAAATGAAACATGGGCCAATTGCACTAATTGATGAGAATATGCCAACATTCATTATTGCAACTAATGGCAATCATTACGAAAAAGTATTGAGTAATCTACAGGAAATTAAAGCAAGAGAAGGTAAAATAATAGCTATTGCAACTGAAGGCAATAAAGAAATTAATGAATTCTGTGATGATGTTATATATATTCCTGAATCACTATCAGTAATAGAGCCATTTTTAAATGTAATTCCAATGCAATTATTTTCATATTTTGTTGCAGATATAAAAGGAACAGATGTTGATCAGCCAAGAAATTTAGCAAAATCTGTTACTGTTGAATAAAAACAGCTCAATAACAGTCTAAGTACTAATGCTTTTAAGGAGATTTTATGAAATCTATTATAATTTTATTACTAATACCATTTTTCATTCAAGCAACAAATAGTGACAACAAGGAAAAAAAACTACCTGATGAAAAAAATATAGATGTTGTAAATCCAGTTAAAATAGAAAAACTAGATAAAGAAGTGAAAGATGAAAAGGATATTAAAAAAGCCATTAAAAATGGTGCAGGTGAAGAAAATGGAAGTAATACAACTGATCCACATAATTTTAAAAATGTAGAAGACAATAAAATTAAAACACAAAAAATTTCAGATGACAATGAAATTGATCCTACAAAATTTATGTCTGGACTAGGTGATGAAAATAAAAATAAAGATGATAAAAATAATAAGAATGATGGCAAAGGTAAAATACTTACTCCTAATTCAACTAATGACCCATTCAATGACAAAAAACTAGTACAAAATATTAAAAATGAAGTTCATTTTAGTGTTGTTGATATTACTGGAAATGTTGGAGTTAGAATTAATTTTAGAGATGATGACAAAGATTCGGGAAATACATTGTTTGAATTACAAAATAAGTTTAATCTCTCTTTCTCCAAAAAGTTTACTAATTCAGAGTTCAAAATAACACTTGGAACAGTTCATGAAAGGTTAGTCAATGATGACTGGGTAACAATTTCAACTATTCAAGGTAATAAATTACCTATTGGTCTAAAAGAAGCATATTATATATTAAAGGATAATAACCAATACTTAAATACTCAAATGGGTAGATTTTTATCACCATTTGAAGATGATTACTTTTTTAGTAGTTCTTTATCTTTTGATGGATTCAATATTTATGGTAAATTTGATAATGGACTTTACTACAAAACAATATTATCAGTTCTTCAAAATGAAAATATTTTCACAGATGAAATTGATATTTCCAGCCTTGTATCATTTGATTTAGGATTTAAAAAAGATAACTTTAATATATCATTATATTATACATGGCTTTATGGAGAAAACTTAAACACACTATTTGAAAACTTATTAAACGAAGAAACATATTCAACACATAATCACTACTTAACTTTACATCTATCTTATGGATTAAATTTAAATCAGGACAATTTATTAACCTTCCACTTGGATAGTAGTTTTAATTTCTCTGCAGATGATGATAAACTTGGTACTTCATTTTCAGTAAAACATGAAACAAGAACTTTTGAGTCAAAATTAACTTTTATATATAAACAAAAAAATTCAGTAATTGCTCCACTTGCTCTACAAGAAAACTGGTTTACAAGTGATGTAGTTGGTGGAAACTTTAAATTTATGTATAAATACGATGAAGCAATGAGTTCTGGAATTGAATTTTCAGCAGGAAAATCTATAATTGACTCTGATTCTGACTTAAATTATATAACAAGAGCAGTATATAATATTAAATTTTAAGCTCATTTTAATCACTATCCTCTTCCATAATATAAGTATTTGAATCAATAAAATTCTTATCCTTTACTTTTTCAGGCAAACGACCTTTTATAAAAGGTGATAATAAAGCATTTTTACTCTCTTTTGAAGTAAGTTTACCCGTGTCTTTATCAACATATTCAAAAACAATATCTTCAGGTGCTTCAAACTCCAGAACAGGCTTATCTTTAAGAGCTTTTTCCATATAGTATAACCATATAGGAGCAGCAGTTCTACCACCCTGAACAAATTTACCCATTGGAATTCTATTATCAAAACCAACCCATACACCAGTTACAAGGTCTTTGGTATAACCAATAAACCAAGCATTTCTTTGGGCATTAGTTGTTCCTGTTTTACCACCAACAGGCCTTTTTAATTTTTTAGCTCTTACAGCAGTACCATGATTAACAACTTCCTGCATCATATTAACCATTAAATATGCCTCTCCTGTTGTCATAATTCTATTTTGTTTATTTTCATTTTCATAATATTCTTTATTGTTAATATCTTTTATTGATAATATAAACTTTGGTTTTTGGTAAAGTCCATAAGAAGGAAATGCTGTATATGCAGAAACTAAATCAATTAATCTTATTTCAACATTACCAAGAGCCATTTGATATGTTTTTCTGATATTTCTTGTATCAAGACCAAAATCTTGTAACCATTTAAAAAATTTATCAAAACCTTTTTCAACATCGTATTTATCTTCTGATATTTTACTAAAATTATCTATTAATTTTGAGAACAATTTAACACTTACCATATTTACAGATTTACTCAATGCTGTTTTTAATGAAAGTTCATTTCTAAACTTCATTTTAACAAAATTCATAGGTTTCCAGACGGCTCCTGTTTTTCTGTTTATTATTGGCTCAGGAGTATCAAATACAATTTTAGATGGAGTATAATCATGATAGCCAATATCATCATCTCCATTTTCATCTTTTAAAAATTTTATTGTTGCAGCATAAACAAATGGTTTAAAAACAGAGCCAACCTGCCTTAATGCCTGTGTTGCCCTGTTAAACGGAGAAAGCTTATAAGAATAACCACCCACTAAAGAAATAACCTCTCTTGTTTCTACATCAATTGAAACAATTGCTCCCTGAACTTTTGGCACAGGATAGATTTCATATAAAGGATAATCAACTTCCTTTTCATTTTCTATTATCACCATAAAGCCTATTTTGGGTTTAACCGCATATATATAATCTAACTTTAATATTTTTTCAAGGTTATTAATTCTTGGAGAATAATTTAAAGAAGGATTAAACTTTCTTACCCATGACAAATCTTTTTTGATAACAATAACTACTTTATCTTTAGTTTTTAATTTTGCCCAGCCATTTTTATTATCTATTTTTATTACAACTCCCTCTTCAACCAAAGGAGCTATATAATTCAATTTATTTAATGAATCTTTTTCTTCTTCATAATATCTTAATGGTTTTAATATTCCCTGCCTTTTATTTAAATTTCTTAAACCTTTTCGTAGAGCTAAAATAGCTGACTTTTGTAAACTTACATCAAGAGTGGTTTTAATTTTCAATGATTTATGATATAAAAAATCATCATCGTATTTTGACTTCAGTATTTTCATGATATGTCTGGAAAAATAAGATGCAGTTCCAAAATATTTCTTACTTCCCCCAATAAATTCAAGCTCTTTATCATAAAATTCATCAAATTGTTTTTGAGTTATAACTTTTGCATTTAACATTCTTCTTAAAACTGTTTGTTGCCTTTTTTTAGCTTTTAACGGATGCCGATTTAAACGATAGCCTGCGGGATTCTTAGGAACTCCAGCCAAATATGCAACTTCACCAATATCTAAATCCTCTAATGATTTATTAAAATAGAATCTAGCTCCTTCTGCAATTCCATAATTACTATTTCCAAAATAAATATTATTTAAATAAAGAGCAATAATCTCTTCTTTTGTAAGCATTTCTTCTATTCTTTTTGCTAAAATCATTTCTTTTATTTTTCTTGAAAAATGTTTAGCATTACTCAATAATAAATTTTTAGCAACTTGCTGTGTAATCGTAGAAGCACCTTCTTTTTTACTCATTGTTAAAATATCAATTACAATAGCTCTAAATATACCTTTATAATCAAGGCCAGAATGTTCAAAAAACCTTTTATCCTCAACTGAAACAAAAGTATTAATAATAAATTTAGGTATTTTATTGTGAGGTATTATAGTTTTTCGTCCATCTCTCTTATAAAAAATAGCAATCAATTTATCATTTCTATCATAAATACTCAAAGCAGTTTCTGGGTTAAAGTTTTTTAACTCCTTTTCTCCATATAAACCCTGTGAATAATGATAAAAAATACCTGCTAATGTTCCTACACCAGATAATCCAAGTATAAATAGTATAATAACAATCCATTTAATTTTCTTTTTTATATTTTTCATATTTACTCTACTTAATATTTAAAATTGATACCCACAAATTCAAATTTAGGATAGTATAACTTGTAATGTTATAATGTGCAAGAATTTATTTTTCAAGATTATTCCATATTTACCATTTATTCTGATGGTGTTGGAATTTTAACTTTTATTTTTTTATTTTTTATCCAATTAAGCATTAAATTTCTATCTATTTTTGAAAAATAATAAATATCACTAATAAAGGCTTCTGATTTTTCAGCATCTTCTCTCATCACCCTATCTTCAAGATTATTAGAGTGAATAAAGTAATACTTTTTATTGTTGCTATATAAATATCCAACATGAGTATCTAAGCCAACATAATAGAGTCCATCTGGAATTTTATTTAATAATTCTGAAATCTTTATAAAATCATCCATTTTAAAGCTTAATATATTTTCAGAAATTGTTCTTACTTCATATTCAGGATTTTGTTGTGCTAATTTATACCTATTAATATTCAACCCCATATCTTTTAATGTAGTTGAAACAAAATATCCACAAGCAATAACACCTTTATTAGGTATTTCTGTATGACCATTAAAATCATATTTAGTACCATACCAGTATGGAATAATTTCATTTAATAAATTATTAGAAAATATTTCCACTACAGAATCAAGAAACTTTTCTTTTTCTCCCATTTTTTTTATCTTACGATATTTTCTATAAAGCTTTTTTCTTAGATTAATCATCTTAGTTTTAGATTTATTATAATTCTTTTCTTCTAATATGATATACATCTGATTAACACCATGCGAAGGAATATTAAAATAAGATAATGCTGTTTCTAAGCTTTTAAAATTTGCTTCACTCTTTTTAAGGGTATCTTTAGTGAGTTCTAGTATATTATTAGATAAATTTACAACAATAACTTTTTTATTATCTATTAAAAAATATCTTAAATCAATTATTTTTGTTAAATCTGCTTTTGTTGCCATTTTAATAGAAGGCTCTAATATAATCTTTCTTTTTCCTATATTTAAAGTTTCATTTTTTACAAAGAATCCATTTAATTTTTTACTTCTTTTTTTATTAAATATATACTTCAATACTTTTGCAGGTTTAAAATCATCTATTTTATTAGCCTCATCCAATGATTTTTTATAATATTTTTGTAACTCTTTAGTTAAAGTTATATTTTCTGATACTATTTTAGAGTAATGATTTGTTTTAATTTTTATAGTATCAATTTTTTTTATTATTTCAAATTTATTATTTCTCCAATAACCAATATCAATAACACCTTTCCACTGCAAAACATCATTTTCATTGTCATAATACCTATCTATATCAACTCTTGAAATAACAATTTCATTATTGACACTACCTAATGGAAGTAACCTGTTTTGTTTAGCATGAAAACATGCATGAATATTTTGATAGCCAGACAAAAAGATTAAAAACACAACTATAAATTTAAACATAATCCTCCTCAAGTTCTCCCATGGCTCTAAAATGGTTAGATAAATATAACTTGTAATGTTATAATGTGCAAGTATTTATTTAATGTATTTATTTCTGCTTCAACCACCTTGGTTGCTTCGCAACTGATGCGAGGCAATGCCATCATAATTGATGCGAGGCAATGCCATCGCATCTACGGCGGTGTTTTACGCAGTTCGCAAAGCCCTGCTGGTCTTTGCTCATGGGGATGTGATTATAATTCAGACTCTAAAATACCCGCAATTTTCATTAAATGCTTTTGTAAACCAATTTTTAATGAAGAATTACCATGAACAGGCACAGATATCCTTGCGTTTATTCCTGATTTAGCATAAATATAATGGCTTCCATTAATTCTTTTCAATTCCCAGCCTTTTAACTCTAATAACTTACAGAATTTCTTTGCACTGAGAGCCTTCAAATTGCTATCTCCATGATTTTATCAGTTTTTGAAACTTCAAAATCTTCAATATCCACAGATAAACAACCTTCAACAGCTTCATAAATATTCGTTAATAGTTCATCAAATGTTTCACCCTGAGTTACACAACCAGAGATAGATGGAACCTCAGCCCAAAATCCACCTTCTTCAGCTTCATGTATAATAACTTTTAATTTCATAAAAACTCCTACTAAAGTATCTTAGTATAACTTGTAATGTTATAATGTGCAAGAATTTATTTAATGACAAGTTAATCATGTATTAAGTATAACTAGAATAGAGTTTTTAAGGTTTTAAATGCAAAGAATTCAAGTGAAAAATTTTGGTCCATTAAAAGATATAGATATTGAAATAAAATCAATTAATATTATTATTGGAGAAAATGGAACTGGAAAAAGTATTTTAGGTAAATTAATCACTATTTTAAAAAATGATGATAACTTAAATGATGAAATTATTATTGATAAACTTAAAGAATATGATTTATTAACTTACCTTAAAGATAATTCTAGTATTTTATTTTATAAAAATGAATCTTTTCTTATAAAAATAACAAAAAATAAAATAGAAATTCCCATCTTATTTAATGAGATTAATAAAACAATAGGTAAAGATAGAAAAGAGCTTTTAAAACAAATAAAAAATGGAAAATATCATAAAAATGATGAAAAAATTCTTGAAAATTTAAATTATGAAGTAAAACCTCAATATATACCAGCAGAAAGGAATTTAGTCTCTTTATTTTCTGATTATATTGCAACTCTATTTGCTTCAGGTTTACCAATTACAAGGTATTTAATAAAATTTATGAGTGAATTTGAATTAATAAAAAATTATTGATTTATTTAAAAAGAAACTGTCAGAGCCTTAGCATCCTGTTTTCTTTCCTAGATTATTGATAAGACCCCTACTCTGCTTCAAAAATAAAATTAAACCTTATTCCAAGTAAAAAATAAGCATTAAAAATTTCATCATATTTATTTAAAGCAGTTTCATATCTAAAAAATATAGCAAGAGAATGTTCCCAGTCAATTAAATAAGATAATGCAAAACCACCGTAAATATTTATAGAAAAGAAATTCTCATTTAGTTCATAATTATTTAGTAATGTTCCACTAAATCCAGCTTCAAATAAAGGCACAAGCCTTAGTATATCAAGATTATAACTTATTCCTGCATAAAGATTAATAACATCGTATTTTTCATTACTAAAATGTTTACTGTAATCAAGGCTTGAAGTAACTCCCCAGAAATCACTCATATTATAAACAGTATTTACACCTAACCCTACCCCATGAGAATAATTTTCATTTTTTAAATATCCAGAGTAAGATAATTGAGGGCCTACTTCCCAAGAGCCTTCCTCAGCCAAAACTGTAATGGAAAGAATTAAAATTATTATTATTGTTTTAAACATTTCTATCCCCTATTAGTTACCTCTTGCGAAATGATTCGGAAACTCCTTATATCAAATAAAATTTGCTATTTAGAGTTTTAAACATTTCTATCCCCTTTAATTACCTCTTGCGAAATGATTCGGAAACTCCTTATATCAAATAAAATTTGCTATTTAGAGTTTTAAACATTTCTATCCCCTATATATCACCGTTTTTATTTCTGCAAATTCTCTTATTGCGTATTTTAAACCTTCTCTACCTCTACCTGAGCCCTTTATTCCACCATAAGGCTGTTTATCAACTCTAAATGTTGGATAATCATTAATTATAATGCCTCCAACCTCAAATTCCTCACTAGCCTTATTAATTAATTTAAAACTATCAGAAAACAGAGCTGCCTGCAAACCATACTTATTATTATTTATTAATCCTACAACTTCTTCAAAATTTTCATATTCCCGAAGTAAAACAATAGGAGAAAATGCCTCTTCTGAATTTAAGAGCAAATTATCATTATCACTTTCTATTATTGAGGGTGAAATCAAGTTGTTTTCAATATTAGGTTCAAGTAAAACATTAGCTTTTTTAACAACTGCATCATGGTAGAATCGATTAAATTTTTTAACTCCAACAGAATCAATGAGAGAGGAACACAAAACTAATTCATCTAATGGGTTACCGGTTTTAATATTTTTAGTTTCTTCTAAAAATAAAGCTTTAAACCTTTTGTAAACATCCTTATGAACAAATACTCTTTGTACTGAAATACAAATTTGACCACTATAAGCAAATCCTCCAACAGCAGCTCTATTTGCAGCTTTTTTCAAATCAGCAGTTTTATCAACTACCATTGTGGCAATACCACCAAGTTCAAGTAATACCTTTTTATTATAAGCAATTTTACTTATAATATCTCCAACTTCATCACTTCCTGTGAATGAAACTATTTTCACTATATCTGACTCTATTATTTTTTGAGCAACATCATTATCAGATGGTAAAACCTGAATTAATCCTCTTGGAAAATCAAGTTCCTGAACTATTTCTGCAAACTTAATTGCAGTTAACGGAGTTTGCTTAGGAGGCTTTATGATTACAGGTGCTCCTATTGCTAATGCAGGTGCAATTTTATGTAACATTAAATTAAGAGGAAAATTAAACGGAGATATAGAATAAACTATACCCATAGGCTCATACTTTACAATTGATTTTGTATTATTAACATTTTTATCAATTTCCAAATCAAGATATTCACCTTCAATTCTGGTTGACTCCTCTGCTGCTTCCTTAAGAGTAATCAAAGCTCTTTCTACTTCTCCTCTTGCCAGTCTAATAGGTTTTGCTGATTCTATAGATATTAATTTAGCTAAAATCTCCTTGTTTTTTGCAATTTCAAGTGCAAGTTTTAACAATCTTTTCTTTCTGATAAAGCTAGGCTCTCTCTTTGAAACAATAAATGCTCTTTGAGCAAATAACAAAGCCTTATCAGCATGTTCTGATGTTGCAAGTGATATTTTCTTTATTACTTTTTGCGTAAAAGGATCTATTATTTCTGATTTAATATCAGAATCAAAAAATTCATTACCAATAAATATAGTTTTACTCATATTAATCTCCAAAAAGATAATAATTTTGATTATATTGCTTTTGAGGTCAAAGGTCAAAGTTTTTTAAGAAATTTAATTCTTGCAATAATTATAAAAGAATCTTATTATCACATTAGTTTAAAGAAGTACCTATTAAGGAGCAATATGAATATATTAAAAAAAATAGAAAAAAAACTAGCTAAAAAAAGAATACCAATGGGTATTACATTTGAAGTAACTAAAAAATGTAACCTTGATTGCATTCACTGCTATGTTGACCATAAAGATACAGAAATGGAATTAACAATAGAAGAACAAAAAGATATTATAGATCAGCTCTATGATATGGGAGTTGTTTATATTACATTTTCAGGAGGCGAATTATTTACTAAAAAAGGAGTTTGGGAGTTATTTGAACATACAAGAAGTAAGAATATGGGTTTTAAAATTATAACATCTGCTACAACTTTAACAAGACCACAAATGGATAGATTAAAAGAACTTGGTATTCTTGAAGTTGGAATATCCATTTATTCAGATAAAGAAGAAATTCATGATTTTGTAACAAGAAAACAAGGTTCATTACAAAAAAGTCTTGCTGCAGCCAAATACTTAACAGAAATTGGAATAACTACTGTTTCAAAAACAATGATTATGACTTTGAATAAAAATGAAATAGAGCAAATATATAGTAAGGTTAAGTCAATTGGCATGATTCCAACTTTTGACCTAACACTTATTTATGCAGAAAATAATGCAAGAGACCCTAAAAAATATGCATTATCTCAAAATGAAATATATGAACTTTTTAAAAACAAAAAGATTGAAAAGATACTACTTGACTCAAAATCAGTAGAAGAAACATATTGTGAAATGAATACTAATTTTAAAGATGATAATCCAAGGTGTAATATAGCACAGGGTACAATGTGGATTGATTCAAAAGGATATGTATTTCCATGCTTAGCATATCCTGAACCAGTAGGTTATCTAAAAAATAATACCTTAAAAGAAATATGGTATGAAAGCAATGAAATAAAAGAAATACTTGAGCTCGTGAAATATAAAAATTATAAAGCATGCCATACATGTGAAGCACAAAAATACTGTTCTTCATGTATTGCACTAAGCAAACTTGAAAATCGGGAAGATACCTGTAATACAGCAAGCTATAATAGAGCATTTGCGAATAAGCAAATTGTTGATGACCTAAATAAACAAGCAATTATTAAATTTAAAAAATAAAACAAATTGTAATATGTATAAAAAAGATATAAAAAAATGTTTTTTATAGAATAACTAATTAAATATATGCTATATTTTAGTTTAGGGTATTTAATAATTTTTAATTATCATCTTTTAATATTTGGGAGTAAGAATGAAAAAACGATTAAGTTTTATTTCACTGATTTTAATTTTAGGAATTCAATCAATAATAATTCAGGCTTGGAGTCCTTTAAAACAGGCTGAAGTTACAGCAGGATGGGACAAATATATTCTAGCTTGGGGAAATAAAGTAGTTCCAGATGAAAATAGATGGGTTGCCCTGAGGTCTTCTCAAAAGAAAAAGAAGCAAATGGGCTTTTTTTGGGATTTACCAGGTAAGAAAAATTTTAATAAAGGAAAACTTTTTATTAATTTATATCATTTAGATAGAAAATTTCAGGCTAGACCTAAAGCAGATAGAAAATATAGATTCATTCCTGTTGCAAAATGGACCAAAAAGAAAGAAGATTTAAATTATTTTTTTATTCAGTGTGAAACAGGATATTTTGTACAACAATCAGGCGGCAAAGGAAGTAGAATTTGGCTTAATAAAGGTCCAATTACAGAAAAAAGCTTTCACTGGCAGATAAAGAATGTTGGAAAAAATAAATTTATCTTTAAAAACCGTAAATCAGGAATGGTTATTGATGCAAAAGGTGGAAATGGTGGGAAAGATGGTGTTCAGCTTATTGTATGGCCTGAACATGGTAAAGCAGGTCAACAATGGGAAATGATTTTAATTGCACAAGGTAAAGAAGTTAAAACAACTAAACAATTAGCTGCAAGATCAGCAAACTGGGTAAAAACAGAATCTATTGTTCAGGCAAAAAGAAACCAGATGTTAAAAAAAATTATCGATGAAGTAGAGATAAATGCTGGTTGGGATAGATATATTTACGCATGGGGTGATAAATTTGTTCCTAATAATAACAGATGGACTGCAATCAGAAATACTAAAAAGAAAAAGGGACAAATGGGTTTCTTTTGGGATGTTCCTGGTAGTGGCAAGGCAATAGAAGGAGCTAACAAAAAGTTACAAACATGGGAATTATCAAGAAAGTTTCAAGCTTCTCCAGAAAATGACAGAAAATATAAATTTATAAGAATCTGGAAAATCACTAAAGATAAAAAAGATTTTGGATATTATTATGTTTTAAGTAAAACAGGATATTTTCTTCAGGCAACTGGTAAAAAAAACAATTCTGAAGTGATATTAAATTCACCTAAAGGAAAAGCATTTAATGGAAAGAATTATCCAAGTGATAAAAGCTATCAGTGGAAAATAAAAAATGTTGGAAAGAATAAATTTATTTTTATTAATCGTAAAAATAAAAAAGCTATTGATTCAAAAGGTGGTTTTGGAGGAAAAAATGGTGTTAAATTAGTTTTGTGGGATGAACACGGAAAAGAAAGCCAAATTTGGGAATTTATTTTAATTGCACAAGGAAAGGAAGTTAAAAGTACTTCTGAATTGGCTGAAAAAAGAGCAACAGAAATAATTAATGCAACAGCTGAATTTACACAAAAAGCATTTAATAAAGTTGAAGAACTTGTAATGGCCTCTATAAATCAAAGCATAAACAATATAAAAAAGATTTTTAAAGATGGTTTAATCGAATTAAAATATAACCAAAAAAATAAGTCTGTTTTCTTTAGAGTTGGATTTGATAATCCTCTTGCCCCATTAAAAAACTTAAAAGAAAACTTTATGGATGAATTTGCAAGAGTTGAACTAGGTAAAATTGAATTTAATATTACTAAAGAAGAAATACAGCTATCATTTGTAAATACTCTTTATTCAATGGGACAACATGTTGATTTCATTATAACATTTTCACTAAAATGGCATATATCCCTTGATGGATTCAGAGTTCATGATTTAGCTTTAAAAAGATTTACCCTTCCTTTACTTCCTGATAGTACAACAAAAGGCATAAGAAGTAAAATCACTCATCTACTTAAAGGTATTAATTTTAATATAAAAAATTATCCAGGAAAAAGTTTTTTAATTAAGGCATTTGATGAAGCTAAAAAAGAAAAATCAAAAGTAGATAAAGTAAAATTTCCAGGAATTATAATTGAAAATATTGTAAAAACTGATACTAAATTTTTAATTAAAATTAAATTTACAAAAGATGGTACAGGCTTAAAAGTTGAAAATAGTAATATACAAAGAAAAAAGGATAAATGCAGTAATCTTAAAGGTAAAGAACGCAAAAAATGTCAGGAAAATAAGAATAAAAAAAATAAAAAAAATAAATAAATCCACCACCATAGTAAAAAACTTATTAAAAATAGAAAAGCTTTAAAAATCTTGCCTATAATTCAAAAAAAGTATATAATATCAAAGCTAATGGAGGATTAAATGAAATATATTTTTTTGTTAATTATATCAATATTTTTTATCTCTTGTGATACTCCAACACATGAAATAATATGTAAAGTAGATAGAGATTGTGATTTAGGCCAAACTTGTGACATTGATACAAATAAATGTATTGAAAACAGGCTTGAATGTGAAGAAGATAATGATTGCCCTCCAGGTAAATCATGCAACTTAAATACTAATAAATGTGCAATTCCTATAAAATGTACAGATGCGGAATCATGTTATACCTTATTTCCTGATGATTGGAATAAAGAAACAAAACCTGCTAAATGTAATTCTCAAAAAAGATGTGTACTTGATGCTTGTGTTACCAATCGCCAATGTATAGCGGGAAAGGTTTGCCAAGGAGGAGCTTGTATAACTCCCGTTTCATGTGATTTAATTGGCTCAGTAAAAATAATAACGCCTTCCAGAGTTTTAAAGGAAGGAAAAAATGATATATTAAAAGCTCAGGTATTTAATAAAAATGGACTTGCAGTAGTTGTAGAAGATGGCAAACTCACATGGCAAAGTAGTGATAGTGATATTGTTTCAGTTGATTCTAATGGAATAATAACTGGAGGGAGCAAATCAGGAATTGCACAAATAACAGCTCATCATGATGATTGTAGTCAAATATCAACTCCTGTTGATATTGAAAACTTTGCGAATCTCGCAGAAAATAAATTAAGAGTTATACTAAGAGATTTATATACAGGTAAAGCAATAAGTAATGCAAGTATACAAGTAAACGACTCAAGTGCACTGATTACAGATTCATTAGGATGGATAGAAACAGAAAATACATTAACAAAAAATAATATTTTAGTAAAAAGTGATGATTATCAATATCTATCAATTATTGAAACAGAATCAAAAGATATTATTTTATATTTAACACCATTTGTTCCTATTGATAAAGCAGGTGGTTATCAGGGTAAATTTAATTTTACGAATGTTAAAAATGAAGGAGATTTAAAAATTGGTATTGCAGGAGCTTCTCTACCTAGTACATTACTTGATATTTCATTTAGCTTTTTATTAAGTGAATCATATATGAAAGATGTTGATACTGCCGGATTTTCAGGAAGATATGCAATTCCTTCAAATATTGTAATGATTCTTGGAGATGATATTGTTCAGGATGATTATAAAGTTACTACTCCTAAAGGAAATATTGCCTTCTGGGGTTTAGGAAGCAAAATGAAAATGAGTGAATTTATTGCTCTTGTTCAATCTGTTGTAGATGATGAGGGAATTAATATGGGAGCATTAATAAGAGAACTTACTCCTTACCTTAAAACATTTTATCACGCTTTAAAAACAGATAATTCAACTACACTATGTAATAAAATTATAGATACAGAAGATAGCAATGGTAATGGATTAAACGATGATTTAATTCCTGACTACTCAAATAAATCATGCTTTCCTGAATTCAACTTAAACTTAGAAAAAAAACTATCACTATCAACTAGAATTAAAAATCCCAAACTAGTAAAACTTGACAATGAATTTACTGATACTGCAATTGCAATACTGGGATATAATGTTGATGGGAGTGGTTTTATTCCTGCAGGACTAACAATCGGTGCAGATAAAAAAGAAGAAACGGATATTGCTGACCAAAGAGTTGAAGATACAATATTAAACTATACTCCACAATATAATGGAATGGAAGGTTCATCAGCATCACTGGTTTTACTGGCTATGAAATTAGAAGAAGATAAAGAAAACACTAAAAATAAAGCAGATGAAGAACCTCCTGCTAAAATTAGATTATCTGGTTTACTAAGAAATTATCCCAATACAATCCCTACAACAATTGACCTTACAAGTGTTAACTTTCTAAAAACTACAGATGATGCAAGTTTCAATACACCTTTAATTAGTTTTACTGCAATTACTGATGCAAACACTTATAGAATAAAAGTTAAATTTAAAACAGGTAGAATTTTAATTATTTATACTTCTAAAACAAATTTTAACATCCCTGATTTAGCAAATTTAGGAGAAATTAAATTCATATTAATTCAGGCAGTTACAACATCTAAAACAATAGATGAAATTTTATTATTTAATGATAATAATCTGGATAAATTTACAAATTTTATAACAGCATTTTCTGTGTTTGAATTATAATGATATACTTACTTTTAATTGTATCCATTTTTATCCCAAGTATGGATAAAAATACGGAGATTAATAAACTAAAATTATTAGAAGAAAAAATTTTTCAATTTGAAAAATATATAAAAAAAAATAAAAATAAAATAAAATGTAATCTTGCATTTGGATATCAAAATCAAAACTATTTTAGAGAATCAAGCAAATATTTAAAATACTGTAAAAAGCTCGGTCCTAAATACAGGGAACTATATTCTTTTATGGAAATCAGAGAAAGATTCTATCTGAATAAAAAAGGTTTACTATATAAAATCAATTCTTTTTTAAAAAAATATAAAAACTCTGTCTTTTTAGAAGAAGTTGAAAAGTTTAAACTTAGATATTATTTTAAAAATGAAAACTATAGAAAATCATATTATAATTATTTAAATTATAAAAAAGAGAAAAAAACATCTCATGAAGAACTACTATTTATAAATTATATTATTAGATATTCATATTTGAAAATAGCTAAAAAAAACGATAAATTAATTGCCCTATTAGATATTTTACAAGATAAACAATTTTACATAAAAGAAAATATTGATAGTGTAAAAGAGGAAATTAAAAAATACACAATAAAAGAGATAGAAGGTTTTATAAAAATATATTTAAAGGAAAAAAAATATTACAAAATATCTAAATTATTATATTTATCAAGGAGATTTGATTCAGAGCTATTTAAAAAAATTATAGAAGATGAAAAAATAAAAAAAGAACTTAAAATGAAAGAAACAAATCTAAATTATGAAATAAATATCTATCATTTCAATAAAAAAAGCTGGGATTTTAATAAAAAAGAAGATTTTTTAAACAATTTATTAAAATTAACTAAAAAAGAAAAAAAAGATATTTTATATCAAAAACTGGTTTTATATAAAAGACATCATAAAACAGAAAAAAGGATTGCAACTTATAAGAAAATGCTTGAATTTAACCAAACAAGAAGGAAAAAAGCATATTATTACTTAAAAATAGGAGTATATTCACTTGATATTGGCAACAAAAAAGAAGGGCTGAAATATTTACACTTAATATTAAGTAAATATAATCGCTGGTATAAAGAATATCCATCTGCATTATTTACATTATTTAAAATATACAGAGAACAACTACTGGAACAAAGGAATAATAATTCTCTAACTACAAAAGAAAAAGCAATAAATATTACAAATTTACAGAAAATTGAGAAAAAAATGGAGAAAACATATCTTAAACAGATATCATATTACTATAAATATAAAGATAATCGATTTAAAAAAGATGAAAGGGAAAAAATTATAGAATATTTTGAAAAAAGACCATATAATTTTTATACTTTAATGATAAATAAAAAAATAATTGACCAGGAAAATAGTTGGAAAAGCTGGGAAGAGCTAACAAAATATCAAAAAATACCTGATTCTTATAAAAATACAGAAAAAATACTAAATAAGAAATATTCTTTATACCAAATAAAAAAGATATTTAAAAAATATGAAAATTCATTTACTGAAATTAATATTCTTAAAAATTTATCATATATAGAAGAAAATGACTTAAGTGAAAAAATAATGATTAATTTTTATAATAAATTATACAAACTAAATAAAATAAGAAATAAAAAAAATATAAATGAAAATGAAAAAAAACTAACGGATATCTTAAAGGAAATAAAAAAGAATTATTATTATCATTTTTTAAATTACTTTATATCTATTAATAATATTCAATACTCATATTTGTTAATGCACAGACATTTTCATCATTTAAAAAATGATGATTTTTATAAATTTTATTACTCCCCTATTCCATACCCTGAAATTATAGATAAGGAAGCAAAAAAATTTAATATTAATCCATTAATAATTATATCAATTATGGAAACAGAATCTATTTTTAATTCAAATGCTTATTCATCAGCTGGAGCAATTGGTTTAATGCAAATTATGCCTGCAACAGGAAGATCCATTGCCAAAGAATTAAACATTAAAAACTATGATTTATATTTACCAAAATATAATATAAAATTCGGAACATATTATTTATCTGAATTATTAAAAAGATTTCATTATCAACTGCCATTTTCTGCGGCCTCATATAACGGGGGACCACATAATATGAAGAGATGGTTAGGTAAAAATAAAAATAAAAATTTAAAACTTGATGAAATGATAGAAAGAATAGGATTTAGAGAAAGCAGAAAATATGCTAAAAAGATTATTAGATTATTTTCAACATATAGAAATATATATTTTAATACAGAAACAATTATTCCAATTAATGTTAATTTTAATGATAAAAAAAGTATTGGATTCTAATAAAACATAAGATTAATTTCTAACCAATTAAGCTACACTTATCATACTGTGAAGAATTTGTGAAAAATCAATCATTAACAATATTTATCCGGTTATCTTATTGACTTATTAGTATGTTTTATATCATATTAATGATATAGGAATTACTTATTAGAGGTTGTAATGTCAGATAATAATAATAATACTGTCGAAAACAATGAAAATATTAAAAATGACAAAACTGTAAAAAAATCAAGATTTAGAAAATTCTTGAAACTAGCTCTTATTATTTCAATTGGAATTTTAATAGGAATGTTGTTATCATTATTTACAGCATATATGGTTGAAGAAACTTCGGATGAAGAATTTTGTGGCTCATGCCACTCAATGGAGCCAATGGTAAAAGCATTTAAAAATGATATCCATGGCGGAAACAACAGAGTTGGATTCAGAGCAACTTGTACTGATTGCCATTTACCTCATGATGGAATTACAAACTATATGTTTCAAAAAACATTAACTGGAATGCATGATGTATATGTTGAAACATTTGGAGATACTAAAAATATAAATTGGGAAGCCAAAAGAAATCATAGAACTAAATTCGTATATGATTCAGGATGTTTAAGGTGTCATAAAAATTTAGAAGATGCTACAGCAAGTAACCATAAAGCATTTATAGCACATAAATCATATTTTATGAAAAAGGATGAAATAGGTTTAACCTGTGTTACATGTCATGAAAATGTTGGTCATAAAAATCTGAGTGAATATTTAAAAGGAAAATAATTACACATACTTTAAGGAGGGTTTATGCGTGTTTTTAAAATGGTATCAGTACTTCTCGTACTGACTTTAGCTATTGCATGGCTTGTGAGTAATTCCTCACCAACATCAACAGCTCAAGAAAAAAAAGATGTTAAAACAACAAGCGATAGTAATATCACTAATTTAAAAGTTAGTCATGGTTTAACTAAAACAGCTAAAAACTGCGTTGAATGCCATGCTAAAATCCAGCCAGGAATTGTCAATGACTGGAAAAATAGCCGTCATGCTCATTCAGGTGTGTCATGTATAGACTGTCATCAACAGCCAAAGGATAGCCCTATGGCTGCACAAAACTGTGAAGGTGTTAAAGGTACTGATGTTTATGTTAGTATTATGGTTACTCCTAAAACATGCCAAAAGTGCCATCCTAATGAAGTAAAGCAATTTAATGAAAGTGGACACTACAGAGCAAGAATTCAATATGACCTAGATAAATCTAAGCATCCAAAGGCTAAAACTGAAGGATTAAATAAATTATTTTCATATCATGAAGGTCAAAATCACCCTGAATTAAAAATGGCATCTGAAAAAACAGGTTGTATGCAATGTCATGGCTCTATTATTAAAATGGATGCCAATAAAAGACCTACAGCTGAAACATGGCCAAATGCAGGAATGGGAACAATCTGGCCTGATGGTTCAGTCGGTAATTGTGTAACATGTCATACCCGTCATAAGTTTGATATTGCAGAGGCAAGAAAACCAGAAGCATGTGCATCATGTCACTTAGGTCCTGACCATCCAGATATTGAAATTTACGAAAGTAGTAAGCATGGTCAAATTTATAAAGCAGAACATGCTACATGGAAATTTGATGATGCTCCGGGTGCATGGGAACCAGGTTCATATAGAGCTCCAACATGTGCAACTTGTCATATGTCAGGAATTGGTGATTTAGAAACTACTCATAATGTTACAAGAAGATTACATTGGAATTTATGGGCAAAGGTATCTAAAGTGAGAAATAGTCCAGACCCATTGAGTATGTGGACAGGAGAAGGTGTAAGAGGCCGTAAGGAAATGAAAAAAGTTTGTTCTAACTGCCATTCAAGTCTTCATACAGAAGGTTTTTTCAAACAAGGTGACAAGGCTGTAAGATTATATAATGAAGCATATTTTGCACCAGCAGAAAAAATGAGAAAAGAGCTAAAAGCAAAAGGTTTATTAAAAGAAAATCCTTGGGCTGATGAATTTCAAAAAATATATTATCACTTATGGCACCACGAAGGAAGAAGAGCTCGTCAAGGCTCTTTAATGGGCGGACCTGATTATGCTCACTGGCATGGATTTTTTGAGTTAATGCAAGACTTATATAAATTACAAGATATTCATAAAGCTCGTCTTAAAAATGGTAAAATAGAAGAATAGTATATATTCAATAAATAAAAATTCTTATTAAAAATTCATATAAAAACAGGATAAAATATCAAAATAGTTTAATCAAGAGTTGCAATTGGCTTGATTTCTACAGAATTACTAACTTCAGCATAGGAAAGAACAGTATAACCCTGAATAAATCTATCAAGATAATTTTTTAATGCTTTTCTAATTTCAGGAGTTACAAGCAAAATAGGAGAAGAGTTAAAATTTTCAAAATACGACATGGCATCAGTTAAATCTTTAATCATTCCTTCTGTTTTTTGTGCAGGCAAATTAAGAGTTAAATCACCATTTTTATTACTTTGCATTGATTTTTTAATTAGTTCTTCTAATTTTGGGTCTAAAAGAAGAGTATAGAGTACTTTATCAACAGAAAACTGATTTGTAATATAACCAGCTAAATTTTGACGAACAAATTCTGTTAAAATATCTATATTTTTTGTTTTATGAACATTATCCGCTAAAGTTTCAAGAATTGATTGTAAATCCTTAACAGGAACTTGCTCATATAATAAATTTTTCATAACAGTAACTAATTCACCTAATGAAATTAAATTCGGAACAACCTCTTCTACTAATTTAGAGTTATTTTTAGAAAATACATCAAGTAATTTTGTGATTTCCTGACGACCAATTAATTTATGTGCATTCTTCCTGATTAATTCAGTTAAATGAGTAGAAATAACAGTTGCTGTATCTACAATTGTAAAACCTAATGCTTCAGCTCTGTTTTTATCTTTAGGATTAATCCACACAGCATCTAAATTAAATGCAGGTTCTTTAGTTTTTATTCCCTTCATTATATTAATATCAACCCCTTCTGGTCCCATGGCTAATAATTTATCTGTATGAATTGAATATCGCCCTATTTCACTTCCCTTAATCGAAAATAAATATTCCTCTGGTTGTAATTTCAAATTATCTCTAATATGTATAGATGGAATTATTATACCATGTGAAGACGCAAACTGCCTTCTCAATCCTTTAATTCTATCTATGAGCCTTCCATCCTTTGATTTATCAACTAATGAAATCAGCCCATAACCAACCTCAAGTTCTGCAACATCAACAGACAATAAGTTTTCAATTTGGTCTTCTTCACTTTGTTTTATCTCTTCAGGAGAACTTTGTTCAGAACTAGCACCTGGAGATTCAGGACTATTATTATCATCTTTCCCTTTAGTTCCAGCCTGAAAATAAGCATATAATGAAATCACGCTTGCCATAAATAAAAATAACAACTTAGGCATCCCTGGAATTGCCATAAAAACAAGTAAAATTCCAGAAACAACATATAAAGCTGTTTTATGCCCTGTAAACTGCTGGCCAATATTTGTACCAAATTTTTCTTCTGATGCAATCCTTGAAACAATAATACCTGCTGCCGTTGAAATTACCAAAGATGGAATTTGAGAAACTAATCCATCACCAACCGTTAAAATAGTATATGCCTTTGCTGCAGCCTCAAAATTCATTCCCTGCTGAAATACACCAATAATTAATCCTGCTATAATATTTATAAAAGTAACAATAATACCTACAATTGCATCACCTTTTACAAATTTTGAAGCTCCATCCATTGCTCCATAAAAATCAGATTCATCAGTAACTTCTCTTCTTCTGGCTTTTGCAGTTTCTTCATCTATTAACCCTGCTGATAAATCAGCATCAATTGCCATTTGTTTACCAGGCATTGCATCAAGTGTAAATCTTGCAGTAACTTCTGCAATTCTTCCACTACCCTTTGTTATTACAATAAAGTTAATTAAAACAAGTATTAAAAAGATAATAATACCAACAACATAATTACCTCCAACAACAAAAGCTCCAAAAGTTTTAATTATTGCCCCTGCAGCATCAGCCCCTTCTGAACCATGTAGTAATATCAATCTTGTTGAAGCAATATTTAAAGATAATCTAAATAAGGTAATTATAAGTAATACAGTTGGAAATGTAGAAAATTCAAGTGGTTTTTGAACATAAACAGCAACAACAAGTATTGTTAAGCCAGCTGAAAGATTAAGAACAAAAAAGAAATCAAGTAAAAAAGTTGGAATCGGAACAATCATTAATAATAATACAAAAATTATTAAAGTTGCAAAAATTGCATTAGAATTATCTCTCATAAATGATGTTAAAGGCATTTTTCTTTTTATAACTAATTCACTCATTACTTCCTTCCTTTTTTATCAAGTTTATAAACATAAGCAAATAACTCTGCAACCGCTTTAAATAAATTTGCAGGTATACTATCTCCTATTTCGAGATTCCAGAATAAGTTTCTTGCTAATGGTTTATTTTCCACAATAGGTATATTATTATTTCTACCAATTTCCTTGATTTTCTGTGCGACTAAATCCGCTCCTTTGGCAACAACTTTTGGAGCATAATCATTTTCTTTATCATATTTTAAGGCTACTGCAAAATGAGTAGGGTTTGCGACAATAACATCAGAGTTAGGAACGGCCTGCATCATTCTATTCATAGACATCTCTCTTTGCTTTTGCTTCCTTTTACCTTTTACATGAGGGTCACCTTCAAGTTGTTTGTATTCATCTTTTATTTCCTGATGAGTCATCTTCATTTTTTCTTCCATTTTGAATTTTTGATAAATAAAGTCAACAAAACCCAAAACTAATAAAAGCATTAAAATATTTATTAAAATCCTAAAAATAATTAAGCCGGTAATATGTAAAATGTCATCAATTTGACGCTCCTGAGATTCTAAAATAAGGCCAACAAAACTCTTTGCTGTTGCAAAAGTAATAAAACCTATAACAAATAATTTAACAATTGATTTAAATAATTCAAAAAAAGTATCTTTAGAAAAAAATAACTGTTTTGCTTTTTTTAAAGGATTAATTTTACTCCAGTCAAACTTTAAACTCTCTGTTGAAAGCAGTAAACCTGTTTGTGCAACATTTGCTACAACTGCAACAATCATTAATGTTAAAAATATTGGAAATAAAATCTTCATTAATGTAGAGAAGATAACAGCTCCCACAACACCTTTATTAGAAGGATTTAAGTCATAGGCAATATGAGAGAAAAAGTAAAACTGTAAATGCTGATAGTTTTCGATAATATATGCTGAAATTATTGTTAATATCAAAATTCCTGCAAACAAAACTGAAACAGAAACAAGCTCTGAAGATTTTGCAATTTCTCCCCGTTTTCTGAATTCCCGTCTTTGATGTTCTGTTGCTTGTTGAGTTTTTTCTTGGTCAGCCAAGATATCTCCTTAATATTAACTATATTTTATTTTAGCAAGATGTATTCCATTATTTTAAAATAAAAAAATTTATCACTTCAACTATTTGACTTTTTTTTATTTTAGATATATAAAATAATATATTATTTTTTTTATGGGGGAAATATGAAATATATTCCGTTTATTTTTATTGTATTAACTTTTTTTGCAATATCATGTGGTTCGGACAATACAGTTAAACCAAAATGGGAAGGCTGTATCACGGAAACAAACTGTGAAGATGGTCAAAAATGTATTGCAGGAAATTGTGTTGAAAGCACCGAATGCGAAAGTGATTCAACATGTTTAAATGGTCAATTTTGCAATAAGGATAATTTATGTGAGTCTTATTGTAATTCTGATGATGATTGTGGAGCAGGTTTTATATGTAATTCTGAATCTAAAAAATGTGAAAAGGATCCTAATGTAAAGACATGTGAAACAGATTCTGAATGTAAAGAAAATGAAATATGTAAAGATTATGAGTGTATTCCTGATAATAATCCTGTAACATGTGAATCAGATGCAAATTGCCTAAATGGTCAACATTGCTCAAATGGTACATGTATTACTGATTGTGATGAAACATCTTGTGAAACAGGATATACATGTAATGCTGAAAGTAAAGAATGTGAATTAAGTAAATGTGAAAAAGATGCTGATTGTGAAGCAGGTTTTTATTGTAAAGATGAAGTATGTGTAACTAAAGAATATGAATGCACTGATAATTCTCAATGTTTTAATGGATATATTTGTAAAGAGAATAAATGTATTATGGATGTTGAATGTTTATCACCTAATGATTGTAACGGAGATTTAACAATAAAATGTATGGGTGCTCACTGGGAATGCCAGGAAAATAAATGTGTTCAGGAATGTGGTGAAGAACCAGAATGTTTTACTGCTGATGATTGTGACGGACCAATTAGTATAGAATGTATGGGTGCTCACTGGGAATGTAAAAACAATGAATGTATTGAAGCATGTGGTGAAGACAAATGTGGTAATAATATTTGTGATACAGAAATAGGAGAAGATTATATAAATTGCCCATCTGATTGTAGAGATGATCATTGTGATGACGGAACTGTACCAATGTGTGATATGTTACCACCAAATTGTGCTCCAGGAGAATTACTAGCATACTATAACAATTGCTACGCTTGTGTAAATCCAGCCACTTGCAAACCAGTACCAGAAAGATGCCAATCTAATGAAGAGTGTGGAGAAGGTTTTATATGCACAGAAGATGGTACTTGCAAGGCAATACAATTTGATTGTAGAGAAGATGCGGACTGTCCAGAATTACCATTACCTATAAACTGCGAAGGTCACTGGGAATGCCAGGAAAACCAATGTATTCCTGTATGTAATGATTTTTACTGTGGTGATGGTGTTTGTAATGAAGGTGAAAATTATGACAACTGCTCTGAAGACTGTGGTGTAAATGAATGCGAAACAGATAGAGACTGTGATGATGGAAACTTATGTACAGTAAATGCATGTAGTAATGGAATGTGTGTATCTATGGGTATTAGATGCCCTCAAGGACTTGAGTGTAATCCAGATACAGGAGAATGTGAAGATGGTCGTCCAGTATGTGGAAATGGTGAATGTGAATTAGGCGAATGGGATACATGCCCAGCAGATTGTCAGCAAACTGAATGTAGAGAAGATCCAGACTGTTTTATTTATGGTGAAAATTACATCTGTGTAGAAGGATACTGTAAATATAATGAAGAACCAGTATGTGGAAATGGCGAATGTGAATTAGGTGAATGGGATACATGCCCAATAGATTGTCAAGAACCTGAATGTAGAAATGATTTTGACTGTATTAATTATGGTGACAATTATATTTGTATAGAAGGATATTGTAGACCTGGCGAACAACCATTTTGTGGAGACGGTGTTTGTGATGGACCAGAAAATGCTCAAACTTGTCCAGCAGATTGTGGAATAACAATAGAATGTGAACCAGACCAATTTGAGCCTAATAATGATATATCAAATCCAGCAAGAGTTACTAATGGTACCTATGATGGATTAACTATTACTTATGATAACGAAGACTGGTATAGTTTTGATTACGATGGTCAAACAGTTTTACAAATTAATTTTAACTTTATAAATACTAATGGTGATATTGATATTTATGCATTTCAAGATGGCCAGGAGATTACATCATCAGAAGGTTATACAAATACTGAAACACTAGTTATTGACCCTGATAGATTTAGAGCCGGAGAAGTATTAATAAAAGCTGCATTAATTAGAAACCCAAATGAACCTTATCATGAATGTCAAACCTATAGCGTAGAAACAAACTATAATTCAAATATTTGTGTACCAGACCAGTTTGAACCAAATAATAGAAAAAGAGATGCTGTATTTCTTGGTCTTGAAAATAATTCAGGAAACTACAACTTAACTATTTGTGATACTGACACTGATTGGTTTACACTAAGAATGAATACATATACACAATTAGTTGTTGCTACAGATTTGAATTTTAAAACTGAATTATATCTACTAGGAAATCAAGCTCCAATTGCAACTTCAGAACTAACATCTGATGGGCTTGAAAGATTAACCTATACAAATATGAATCAAGATGAAAGATCAATAAATGTTTTACTTAAAGTATTTAAAGATGATACGACTATCAATGATAATACTTCTTATGATTACAATTTAGATATCAATATTTATGATATTGATTTTGGTAAATAACGATATATTCAATTAATCAATTCATTTTTTTCAAAAGAATAAAAAAAGTTTAAAATAAAATTATAAAAAAGGAATAATTATTGCATATAAAATCTTCGTATATATTCTGGAGATAATAATGAGTAGTGATTTTGTAATAAATTTAATGAATCAGGCAATCAAGTTAACCGCTTTTATAGGCCTTCCAATCTTACTTACTGCTCTTGTTGTTGGAGTTATGATTTCCATATTTCAGGCAATTACACAAATTCAGGAAATGACACTTACATTTGTTCCTAAAATTGTTTCCGCTGCTGGTGTAATGTATTTACTAGGACCTTGGATGTTAGATAAATTAATGCACTTTGCAACTCACATTTTTACAGAGTTATTATTGGTAAAATAATGAATACATACTTTATCATTGATGATTATTTATTTTTATTCTTGGTTATTTTGTTTAGAATAGGGGGATTTTTTCTATCCGCACCTTATTTCTCTTTAATGAATATTCCAAATCAGATTAAAATACTTTTAACAATTTCCATATCATTTATTGTTATATTTTATGTCCCTCCAATTAGTTTTTCAGGAGAATTATCTGTATTATTTATTGCAATTAAAGAATTTATTTTTGGATTGTTTTTAGGTTGGGGAATTAAAATGATTTTCATTATGCTTAGTGGAGCTGGTGAATTAATTGGCCAGCAAGCAGGCTTTGCAATGGCAAGGTTATATGACCCACTAGCTCAGAGTCAAACTAATGTAATAGCCAATTTTTTGAATACATTACTCATGCTGGTTTTTCTTTCAATAGGTGGACATTTAATTGTTTTACAAGTTTTACTAGATAGTTATTATATTATTCCTGTTGATATGCCTATTGGTGTTTTAAGTAGTTTCGACTTTTTTATAAAAATGTTTATCACAATGTTTTCAATTACAATCAGAATTGCAGCACCTTCAATTATTACAGTTTTAGCAACCTATATTGCATTAGGTATTATGACGAAGGTTGCCCCTAAAATGAATATATTTTCATTAAGTTTTTCAGTCAACATATTAATTGGCTTAATAGTAATGTCGTTAATTATAGATGGAACAGCAAAAATCATGGTCTTGTCACTGGACACTCAAATCAGTAATATTATGATTCATTTAAGGGGCTAAATTAGAATTACAGTTAAATTTAAAAAATATTTTAAAAAATATAAAATTTGACAATTAAAAAAAAGTTATTATCTTAACTTTGTTTAGGAATGAGAGGTAAAAGATGTTTAAAGGAACAACAATTATAGCAGTAAAAAAAGATAACAAGGTTGTTATTGGAGGAGATGGACAGGTTACATTTGGCCATACAGTAATGAAAGCCAATGCAAATAAAGTAAAAACGATGTATCATGGTAAAATCATTGTTGGATTTGCAGGAAGTACAGCTGATGCATTTACATTATTTGAAAGACTTGAAGACCAATTAAATAAGTTTGATGGACAGTTACTCCGCTCTGCAGTTGAGTTGGCAAAAGCATGGAGAACAGATAAATATCTAAGAAAACTTGAGGCAATGCTAATTGTTGCAGATGATAAGGATATATATTTATTATCAGGAACAGGTGATGTTGTAAAACCTGACCATGATGTAATTGCAATTGGTAGTGGTGGAATGTATGCTTATAGTGCAGCAAGAGCATTATTTGATAATGCTAAAAACCTAACAGCTAAAGAAATAGCAAGAAAATCTTTACAAATAGCATCTGAAATTTGTATTTACACAAATGATAATTTCATTTTTCAGGAATTGGGAGAATAATATTATGACTACAAATAAATCACAAACACCAAAAGAAATAGTTGATGTATTAAACAAATATATAGTAGGACAAACAGATGCTAAAAAAGCTGTTGCTGTTGCATTAAGAAACAGATGGAGAAGATTACAATTATCTCCTGAATTACAAGAAGATATTATCCCTAAAAATATCATTATGATGGGGCCAACAGGAGTTGGAAAAACGGAAATAGCAAGAAGACTTGCAAAACTTGCTAATGCTCCTTTTTTTAAGGTTGAAGCATCTAAATTCACAGAGGTTGGCTATGTAGGCAGAGATGTTGAAAGCATGATTCGTGATTTAATGGAAATTGCAGTTACAATGGTAAAAAAGAAGAAAAAAGAAGAAATCAAAGAACAGGCCAAAAAAGCTGCAGCTGCAAAAGTAGCGAATTTATTAAGAAAAGATAATAATGATATTGACAATACTCCAGCAAGTGATAGTTTCTATGTTATAAATGATGAAAAACCCAGAAAAACAAGAAAAAAACTTGTTGAAGAAATTTTAGCAGGAAAACATGATGACAAAGATGTTACCATTACAATAGAAATACAGGCAATGCCTATGATGAATATATTAGGCCCACAAGGTGCTGATAATATGATGGATGACATGGGTATAAATATTGGCGAAATGATTGGCAATATGCTTCCTAAAAATAAAAAAGATAAAACAATGAAAGTAAAAGATGCTCTCAAGGCATTAACTTCAGAAGAATCTAATAAAATGCTTGATATGGAAGCTGTAAAAAAAGAAGCAAAGTATAAAGTTGAAAACAATGGTATTATTTTTCTTGATGAAATTGATAAAATAGCCTCTGCAGGAGGTGGACATGGTCCAAATGTTTCAAGAGATGGTGTTCAAAGAGATATACTGCCGATAGTAGAAGGCTCAACTGTAAATACAAAATATGGAATGATTAAAACAGACCATATTTTATTTATTGCAGCCGGTGCATTTCATATGTCAAAACCTTCAGATTTAATTCCTGAACTACAAGGTAGATTTCCGATTAGAGTTGAATTAAATAGTCTAAATAGTGAAGATTTTGTTAAAATATTAAAAGAACCTAAAAACTCATTAATAAAACAATATACAGCAATGCTGGAAACAGAAAATATTAATTTAAGATTTACAGATGGAGCAATAAAAGAAATTAGTAAAATTGCATTTAAAGTAAATACTAAAATGGAAAATATTGGAGCAAGAAGATTACATACTATTTTAGAAAAACTACTTGAAGATTTATCCTTTAATGCTCCGGAATTAAAAGATGATGAAGTTGTTGTTGATGCAAAATATGTTAAAAAATATCTAAATGATATTGTGGAAGACCAGGATTTATCAAAATATGTATTATAAAAATATAAATAATTATATAGAGGAATTATGAGTGGTGAATTAGAATATTTAAAGAAGAAAATGGAAGGATTTAAAAAATTAGTTGTAGACAATAGTAATGGAGAACTATCTTGTATAACATGTGGATCTGAAAAGAATTTGGTTGAAGATAAGCATAATGAAGAAGTTTACTATTGTTTAGAGTGTCTTGAAAGAGCATGGACTCATGATGAAATGGTTTATGAAGGATTTGAAGAATCTGATGTTGCAGGTGATTAAACTCATAAAAAATATTTTCAAATAAAAAATAAAATCATTTACAAAAAGCAAAAAATATAATAAAATACAATGTTTTAGGATATTATATGATTACAATTAATGAATTTATAGAAAGTTATAAAGAAGATTTATCAATTATCTCTGTGCATGAAAATAATGCTTTAGAAAATCAAATAAAAACATATAATATTCAAAAAACAGCACTTGGCTTAACAAAAGGAATGGCCAATACAATTTATAACCATAGAATACAAATATTCGGAAGAATGGAATTTTCATATATGTTAAAAAATATGGATGATATTGATGAAATTATTGATGAAATTTTTCAAACAAGAATTGTTCCTGTAATAATATTAACAAATTCACTTGAATTTCCTGATATCATTCAAAAACAGGCAAAAGAACATAGAGTAGCATTGATTACAACATCTCTGGAAACAGAAAGATTTATTGATATTATTGCACATATTTTAAGAGATGTATTTGCTAAAGAGTTAACTTTACATGGTTCTTTAATTGATGTTCATGGTGTAGGCTTACTCATACTTGGTAAATCAGGTATTGGTAAATCAGAAACAGCTCTTGAACTTGTTGAAAGAGGTCATAGATTTGTTGCTGATGATGTAATTAAGGTGAAATATTCTGGTGGAGATTTTGTTTATGGTTATGCACCTGAAATATTAAAACATCACATTGAAATACGAGGTGTTGGCTTAATTAATATAAGAGCATTATTTGGAATTGTATCAGTAAGGGATAGAAAAAAGATAGAAATGGTTATTGAGCTTGTAGATTGGGATAAAACTGAAAACTATGATAGAATAGGTATAAAAAAACATTATTACTCTTTATTTCATGCAAAGTTACCATATTTAAAACTTCCTTTAAGACAAGGAAGGGATATTGCAACAATTATAGAAATTGCAGTTAGAAATCAACTAGCTAAACTACAGGGCTTTGATGCAGCAAAAGAATTTAATGATAAACTTTTAGAACAAATTTCAAGAAATAAGGAAGCTTTGGAGATTAAAAATTGAGAATTGTAATTGTAACAGGTATTTCAGGTTCAGGTAAATCCAGCGTACTAAACTATCTTGAAGATAAAAACTTTTATTGTGTTGACAACTTACCGCTTTTGTTAATAGACAAATTCCTGGAAATACTGGAAAATACAAATTATGAAAATATTGCAATAGGACTTGATATTAGAGAGTATTTAATATCAAAAGATAATGACAAACTTAAAACTATAAAAGACAGAATAGAAAATATGTTCATTTTATTTCTGGATACAACAACAAAAGAGCTATATAAAAGATATAATGAATCAAGAAGAAAACATCCATTAAATGAATCAAGCCTTGAAAATGCAATTGAAAAAGAAAAAGAAATACTAAAGCCAATAAAAACATCTAGTGATTTTGTACTTGATACAACAAATATGCCTTTAAAATCTTTATATAAAGAACTAGAAAATATATTTAGATTTAAAAAAAATAAACAAAACTTCTTTATAAATATTACATCTTTTGGCTTTAAATACAGTAATTTTAAAAACTCACATCTAATGTTTGATGTAAGATTTCTGCCAAATCCATTTTTTATAAAAGAATTAAAAAATAAAACAGGTATGGACAAAGCTGTTTATGATTATGTATTACAACAGAAAGAAACAAAAGAATTTATAGAAAAACTGGATAATTTAATTGATTATCTGCTTCCTCTTTATAAAAAAGAAGGAAGACATTACCTAAATATTGCAATTGGTTGCACAGGAGGAAAACATCGCTCTGTATCTATTGCAATATACCTTTATAATAAATTACAAAATGATTATAATATTACAATTACACATAGAGAAATTAAGGGGGAAAAATGATTTCTGAAAGAAATGCAATTTTAAAAAACTCAAGAGGTCTGCACGCAAGACCAGCAGCAATGCTTGTTAGTGCAGCAAAAGAATTTAAATCAGATATTACATTTTCAAAAGACAACGATACAGTAAATGCTAAAAGTATTATGGGTGTACTAATGTTAGCCGCTCCAAGTGGAACCTCAATTCATATTAGAGCAAGTGGAGAAGATGCAGAAAAGGCCGTTACAATGCTTTATGAACTTATTGAAAAAGAGATGGAATATTGAAACCTAAACCCCATATTTTTAAAGGAAATAAAAATTACAAATCTATTGTAATTGGACATATTAGAGTTTTAAAGCAAAATAATGTTACTGTACCAAAATATAAAATTAATGATACTCAAAAAGAAATTGATAATTTATTAGATGCAATAAAAAATGTAAAACAAGAAGTTGAATTATTACAGAATAAAATAAATCCTGAAAAAGAAAAAGATATTTATGCTATTTTTGATTTTTATAAAATGTACTTAGAAGATGATTATTATATAAAAGATGCTATTGATGAAATAAAAAGTAAAAAATTAAATGCTGCATATATTATAGAAGAAAGACATAAAAAAACAATATCTTTTTTTGATAAAATAGAAGATATTAAAATGCGGGAAAGACAAGAAGATATTAATTTTCTAACTCAAAAAGTTTTGGGTTATTTATTAAAAAATAATAATAGTAAAAGTAGTAACTTCTCAAAAAAAGAAATCATATTTGCCAAAACAATATCTCCCTTAGATTTAATACTATATCATGCACAAGGAGTACAAGCAATTGTTACAGAAGGTGGCTCTTTTACTTCTCATACTTCAATAATTGCTAACACTCTGGATATTTCGTATATAATGGGAATAAATAATTGCTTAAAAAAAGTTAATAATAATGATACTGCTATTATTGATGGATTTACAGGGGAGATTTTTATAAATCCTGATTCAGGTTTAATTTCTCAATATAAAATAAAACAAAAAAAACAAGAAAATATATTAACCGAATTAGAAGAAGAATCGTTAAGTAAAAGTTTCACAAAAGATAATAAATATATACGAATAATGTCTAATATTGATGTTATTGATGCGCCTGAAAAAATAAATAAACATAATTTTGAAGGAATAGGCCTTGCAAGGTCTGAATTTATGTTTCATGACAGAGAAAGAATTCCATCTTATGAAGAACAACTAACAATATATAAAGAATTATTACTAAAAAATAAGGATATCGAAGTTACAATAAGAACTTTTGATTTTAGCGAAGATAAAACTCCAAATACACTAAAGGTTTTTTCACAACACAATCCCTCAATGGGTCTTAGAGGAATTAGATTTTCATTCTATCAAAAAATTTTTAAAATACAGTTAAAGGCCTTAATTGTTTCTGCTCAATATGGTAATCTAAAAATATTATTTCCTATGATAAGCTCTTATGAAGAGTTTATTGAAATTAAAAAAATTGAAACGGAAATACTAAATGAATTAGATATTAAAAAGAATTATAAGCTAGGAATAATGATAGAAACGATTTCATCAATTTATATTTTAAATGATATTCACGATGAAATAGACTTTGTTTCATTGGGTACAAACGATTTAATGCAATACTTTTTTGCTGTTGACAGAAGTAATAGCTTTGTTAATTATTTATCATCTCCATTTGCTCCATCCTTTATTCGCTTTTTAAATGATTTAACCACTATAATAAAAAAATATGATATTGAATTATCTATTTGTGGCAAAATTGCATCCATTCCCAACATGATTCCAGTATTAATAGGTATCAACCTTGAAATACTATCTGTTTCTCCTTTATCTACACCAATTGTAAAAAGAATTATTAAGAAAATTTCATATCAAAAATCAAAAGAATTAGTTTTAAAACTAATAAATAATAAAACATCCCAACAAAATGAAGCCTTAATTAATGAATTTTTTAAAGAAAATAATATAAATTTAGGAATATAAGAATTATGAAATTTGAGTTCCGGGATTAATATCCTTATCAAGAGTAATTAAAGATAGCTTTTTCTTTTTACTTGCAGCTAAAATCATTCCCTGACTTTCAATTCCCATTAATTTTACGGGCTTTAAATTTGCAATCACTACAACAGTTTTACCAATAAGAGTTTCTTTATCAGGATAGTTTTTTGCAATTCCTGATACAATTTGTCTAATTTCACCAATATCAACCATTAATTTATATAATTTTGAACTGCCTTCAATATTTTCAACAGATAAAACTTTACCTTCTCGTAAATCTAATTTAGTAAAATCTTCAATACCAATTTGCTCTTTTAAATTTTTAAGCTTTACTTTTGGTTGTTGAGCTTGTTTTTTTTCTTTCTTTTTTTCTATTTTAGCAAATAATTTATAATTCTCATCTTTAATAGAATCAGAATCTAAAGTATATGCACTTTCTACTTTTGATAAATTAAAATCTATATCAATATTCAATAAATCAAGTATCTTTTTTGCTGTTTCAGGTAATACAGGGGATATCATCATCGAAATAAAATACAAAGTATCAAGCAATGTAAACATAACCTCTGTTAATCTCTCAATATTCTCATCAGAGGCTAATTTCCAAGGCTCATTTTTAACAATATACCTATTTGATGCTCCAATTAATTTCCAAATCTCCTTAATATATTCATGTAATTCAAAATTATCAATTAAAGATTCTGCATTACTAAAAATTTTATCTCTCTGAGCAATAAAATCAATATCTTTTTCATTTATTTGAGCGGGCTTTACTATTTTACAATCAAAATACTTTTTCTGCATACTCATTGTTCTTGACACTAAATTTCCTAAATCATTTGCCAAATCTGAATTAATTCTATTTTCAAGATTTTCTATTGAAAAATTTCCATCTGCTGAAAAGTTATTATCAGAAAGTAAGTAATATCTTAACTGCTCGCTTCCATATTTATCCATAACTTCATCTGGAGTAATAAAGTTTCCTTTTGATGAAGACATTTTTTCACCTTGTAGCTTTAGAAATCCATGAGCAAAAACTTTTTTAGGCAATTTAATATTTGCACTCATTAACATTGCAGGCCAGTAAATAGTATGAAAACGGGTAATATCCTTTCCTATTACATGAATTGAATTTTCCCAGTAATTATCAAAATCTTCAGATTTTCCATAACCAATTGCTGTTAAATAGTTAATTAAAGCATCATACCACACATAAATAACATGGTCTTTATCAAATGGAATTTCAACTCCCCATTTAAATGTATTTCTTGAAACAGAAAAATCTCTTAATCCATCTTTAATAAAATTAATGATTTCAGATCTTCTTGATTCAGGAATTAGAAAATCATTCTTTTCATGTAATTCCAAGAGTTGTTTTTGATAATTTGTCAATTTAAAAAAATAGTTCTCTTCTTCCTGCCATTTTGCTTCTGTTTTATGAACAGGACAAACTTTACCATTTTCCAATTCTTTTTCAGTATAAAATGTTTCACATCCATCACAGTAATATCCACCATAATTTTTTTTATAAATATCACCCCTATCAAATGCTTCTTGGATTAACTTTTTAGCTGTTTCTTCATGGTCAGTATCACTGGTTCTAATAAATCTATTATAACTAATATTCATATCTTTAAAAACTGATTTTATATCACGAGCCATTTCGTCACAATATGATTTTGCATCCTTTCCTTCTTCTAAAGCTTTCTTTTCAACTTTTTTGCTGTGCTCATCCATTCCTGTTGAAAAAAATACATCATATCCTTTTGCTCTTTTAAATCTTGCAACCATATCAGTAGAAACCGCTTCCCATGCAAATCCAAGATGCATTCTCGAATTTGGATAAACTATTGCAGTTGTAATATAAAAACTCTTTTTCATTAATTTACCTCTTTATTATTCTTATTATACTTTGGTTTATAGTTATTTTTTTTATTATATTTATTCTTATTTTTATTATAATTAGGATTATATTTCTTTTTATATTTTTTATCATCTTCCTGCTGATTTTTCGAAATATCCTTTTCTTGTTCTTTTTTATCATTATTTAAAGATAATTCATTTTTATTATGTGGTTTATGGTCACATCCCTGACATTTTTCGGAATGTGGTTCAAATTTTAAGCAACACATAAACCGGCCACATACACCAATTAATTTATCACTGTTTCCGGAACCACTTTGCTTGGCATCGTCAAGAGAAACTGGTAAAAAATCTCCCATAAAACTATGACAACATAATTCTCTGCCACAAATACCAATTCCACCAACAATTTGAGCCTGGTCACGAACACCAATTTGTCTCATTTCAATTCTTGCCTTAAGTCTTGATGCTAAATCTTTTACAAGATTCCTAAAATCAACTCTCCCATCTGCAGTAAAATAAAAAATAACCTTGGAAGAGTGCAACATATATTTAACATCAACTATTTTCATTTTCATTTTACGAAAAACAACTCTTTCCAAACAGTATTGCCTTGCAAAATATTCAAGCTCTTTTTTAGTTTCAAGAAACATTAAATCTTTATTTGTTGCAACTCTAATTATTTGAGGATGATTCTTTTTAGAACTATCCTCTTCTAAAGAAGTTTTTCCTTTTACATCAGCAACAGTTATTCCCCTCTCACTCTCAACAACAACCTTTTCTCCAAGCTCTATATCTTTATCTATGGTATAATTGAAAATTTTCGGCGAATTATCAATTGTAACACTTAATAAATTCCTCATACGACCCCCATCTTTAAAAAATTTATGAAATAATCTTCAAAAGCAGTTTCAATATTAATATTGGTTAATATTTCATTTTGCAACTTACTTATTTTCTCCGTTTCTTTTATTAAAATATAGCTATCTTTTAGAGATATCTTTTCAATAACATTCAGATAATCAAAATTTAACAAAGATTTCTTTGATAATTTTGAATTATAAATTAAAGCATCTCTTAATATACTTTTTAGTATTTCAAGAAAAAATGCTAAAAAATAGAATTTATCTCCCTTAAATTCCTTAATTATCTTTTTTATATACTTTATTAAACTAGCCAGTTTTATATTATTTGGCATTAAAATTGTTTCTATAAATTCAGCTCTTAACATCAAAATATCATTTTCTATAATTTCTTTTGCAATTGTCATTGAACCTTGAGAAATAGAAGCAATAACTCTTAAATTATCCTCTTTAAAAGTTGTGTATTCTAACTTTAATCTGGAATATATTACATCTTTGCTTAAAGGAGAAAATAGTATTTTTTGACATCTTGATAAAATTGTATCAGGTAGTTTTGATATTTTAGATACAGTAAGAATAAAAATAGTACCATCTGGTGGTTCTTCCAATGTTTTTAATAGTGCATTAGAACTTGAGATATTCATTTGCTCAGCATCTTCAATCAAAATAACTTTATATTTCCCTTTATATGATTTATATGCAATCTTTTCTTCAATTTCTCTTATTTTATCTATTTTTATAATCTCTTTTGTAGAATTTGGTTTAATATGAATTAAATCAATGAACCTTTTATTCTCAATACTTAAACAGTTACTACACTTATTACAAGGATTTAAATCCTTTGATGGATTTTCACAGTTTATAAGTTTAATAAAAACCTTTGCAACCAAAGATTTTCCAATTCCAGAAATACCATCAAATAAATACGCCTGAGCGATTGATTTGTTTAAGTATGCTTTTTGTAAGATAGAAATTGCTCTATCCTGTTCTTCTATATCATAAAATGTTTTCATACAATCTTATATTAAGTGTTTGGTGGAGACGGCGGGAATCGAACCCGCGTCCAAGAAACCTCAAATAACTCCAGATACATGTTTTCCACTTTTTAAATTAAGGAAGTGAACGAATCAAGTGGCAAATGTCTCACCTCCCCAGCCACTAAAATTTAATTCTCTTCGCTAGTGCTCAACTTAGAGAACGAGCCTACATTAGGACTCGCATTGTTACCACCCGCAGGCAAGACAGCAACAATACGGCTACTTTTTAATTAAGCAGCTAATGCGAAATTTTCTTCGCCAGTTAAATTTGTTTGCACTGATTAAGGATCAAGCGCGACATCCACATGCCAAAATTATCCAAGCCGTTTCCAGTCGAAACCTTAACGTCCCCAGACAAATTAATATAGCATAGATACTTTTTTAAAGCAAATATCAAAGGAAAAAAATATTTTATCGCTTGACAGATTAATAATATTCTAATAAAACAATTAAATAAATATTTTAAGAGGAAAATAATGAGTAAAAAATTTATTCCAGATTGGATAAAGAAAGCACCTAAAAAAAAATCTTATCGTTCTATATTTAAATGGGGGGCACCAAAAGGTTTTAAGCACCCAAATAAAAATTTTTACAGTTTAATAAAGCAAGAACTTGAATTAACTGATGATGACTTTAAAAAGAAGATAAATATTGGTAATGAAAAGGTTGTTTGTGATTCACCTATAGAGTTAGATATTAAAAATATTAAATATATAGAAAAGATAGTTGGAGAAAATAATATAAAAACAGACGATTATTCCAGAATTAAATATTCTACAGGAATGACAATGCTGGAAGTTGATGCTCTTAGAAATAAAAAGCATTATTCAGTTGCTGATATTGTTGTTCACCCAAGAAATAAAGATGAAATTAAAAAAATTGTAAAATACTGTAATAAAAATAAAATACCTATCTCCGTTTATGCTGGCGGATCTTCTGTAAATATGGGAGTAATGCCCAAAAATAAAGGAGTTTCACTTGTGATTAGTACTCACATGAATAAAATCATAGAATTTAACGAAACAGACCAAACAGTAACTGTTCAGGCAGGAATGATGGGGCCTGATTTTGAAAAAGCTTTAAATAATGCAGATAAAAGATTTAATACAACTCTAAAATATACATGTGGACATTTTCCTCAGTCTTTTGAATTTTCTTCTGTTGGAGGCTGGGTTATTACTTTAGGCAGTGGACAAGCCTCTTCATATTATGGTGATGCTTATGATTTGGTGCTTTCTCAGGAATATATCACTCCAAAAGGAGAAATTAAAACACTTTCCTATCCAGCAACAGCAACCGGGCCTAAATTAAATGATATCATGAAAGGAAGTGAAGGAGCTTTTGGTATTTTAACAGAATTAACAATGAAAATATTTAAATATCAACCTAAAAACCAACAAAATTTTGCATTTATATTCCCATCATGGAATGATGCAGTAAATGCTTCAAGAGAAATCTCTCAAGGGGAATTTGGAATGCCATCTGTTTTTAGGATTTCAGACCCAGAAGAAACAATTATTGGATTAAAAGTTTATAGCCTTGAAGGAACACCTCTTGATAAAGTGATAGAATTAAGAGGTTATAAACATGGAGAAAGATGTTTGTGTATTGGACATACAGAAGGAGAAAAGGAATTTTCAAAACATGTTAAAAAAATGGTAAAGAAAGTATGCAAAAAACATAATGCTATGTATTTAAGTGGTTATCCTGTAAGAAAATGGAGAAAAGGACGCTTTAAAGACCCATATATGAGAGAAGATTTACAGGATTATGGTATAATTTCAGATACTGTTGAAACTTCAGTAAAATGGTCTGATTTACATAGAGTGCATAAAGGAGTAAGAGAATTTATTAAAAAAAGACCAAATACAATTTGTTTAACTCATGCCTCTCATTTTTATCCACAAGGAACAAATCTATACTTTATTTTTATTGCAAAATATAAAAATATTGAAGAATATAAAGAGCTTTTAAATGGGATTATGGATAATATTCAAAAATATGGTGGATCAATAAGCCATCATCATGGTGTAGGTAAAATGTTTGCAAATAGAATGACAGAACATTTAGGAAAAGAAGAAATAGCTGTATTAAAAATATTAAAAAAACATTTTGACCCAAATAATATTATGAATCCAGGACAATTAGGACTTTAAATAAATTATCAATCATTAAAAAATTCTACTTCATGACTTTTAAAAACTTTATTTTCATAAATAAACTTGGCAGAAAATCTCTTATCAGATAAAACCCATGGAATAAATAATTTATCTCCATCCCAAATATTCAAATCCAATACCTTATCTTTATCAATCCATTCTAAATTTCCTTCATTTGAATCTTTAATAAGCTCTCCTTCAAATTCGGTAACATGATATAAATAAGCATGCCAATCATTTTCTCCATCAAAATTTGGAAATACAATTAATCCATTTAAAAAAAGTTTAGTAGCCTTTAATCCCGATTCTTCTTCAATTTCTCTAATAGCACATTCTTTTGGACTTTCCCCAAACTCAAATTTACCTCCAAGTCCATTCCATTTACCTTTATGCATATCTTTTTTCTTTTTTACTCTATGTAACATTAAAATTTTACTATCTTTCTCTATGTAACAAAGTGTTGCTGGTATAAACTTCATATTACCTCCTAAAACTTAAAATAAGATATAATAAAATATAATAAAAATCAATGGAAAACTTGCAAAATAGGGTTGAAGTTGCAATAATAAAACAGTTTACAATAGGAAGGATATGGATAAGAAATTTATACTATCAATTGATATGGGAACTCAGAGTGTAAGAGCTGTTGCATTTGATATAAAAGGCAATATTTTAGATATGAACAAGATAGTTTATTCTCCAATTTCACATTCTCCACAAGATGGATTTCATGAACAAAGTGTTGATTATTATTGGGAACAACTAGTAGAAGCATGTAAAAACTTATGGAAGCAAAATAAAGTAAAACCTAAAAACATAATGGGACTTTCTGTAACAACTCAAAGAGGAACTGTAGTTAATTTGGATAAAAACGGTAAAGCTTTAAGACCTGCAATTCTATGGTTTGATAAAAGAGTAAGTAAAAATATAAAAAAGATTACGCCACTTTTGGATATTGCTTTTGACATTACAAAACTAAGAAAAAATATAGATTATTTTCAGAAAAAAGCTCAAATAAACTGGATAGAGGAAAATCAACCCGAAATATGGGATAAAACAGAGCATTATTTATTACTCTCCGGCTATATTAACTATAGATTAACAACAAAATTTATCGACTCCACTGCTTCGCAGGTTGGATATATACCATATAACTATAAAAAACAAGAATGGGAAGTGAATTCAAGCTGGAAATATAAGTTATTTAGAGTAAAGCCACATACATTACCAAAACTTGTTAAACCAGCTGAATTAATTGGTAAAATATCCAAAGAAACGAGCAAAGAAACTTTAATTCCAGTTGATACACTTGTATTTGCTGCTGCATCAGATAAAGCATGTGAAATTACAGGAAGTGGGATGCTAAAAGATACAGATGCCTGTATTGGCTTTGGGACTACTGCAACAATTAGTATAAACAGTAAAAAATATATAGAGCCTATTTTCTTAGCTCCTCCTTATACATCAGCAAAAGAAGGGTACTACAATCCAGAAGTGCAAATATTCAGAGGCTTCTGGATGGTAACATGGTTTAAAGAACAATTTGCTCACCCAGAAAGTATTCTCGCTAAAGAAAAAGGTGTTTCAACAGAAGAAATACTGGAAGAATTAGCTTTAAAAATACCAGCAGGCTCTCTAGGGCTTACCTTACAACCATATTGGACTCCAGGTGTAAGATTTCCTGGGCTTGAAGCCAAAGGAAGTATAATTGGATTTAATAGTATTCATAAAAAACAACATATGTATAGAGCAATACTTGAAGGATTAGCTTATGGAATCCGTGAAGGAAAAGAAAAAATAGAGAAAAAAAGCAAAATTAAAATGGAGCAAATTTTTATTACAGGAGGCGGAAGTAAATCTGATTTAGTAATGCAGATCACTGCAGATGTATTAAATACAAAAACAATTCGTCCAAAGATAGAAGAAAGTTCTGCTCTTGGAGCTGCAGTATTAACTGCAATAGGCTTAAAAATATATGATAGCTATGATGAAGCTGTAAAAAATATGACTTCAACTGGTGATATTTTTGAGCCAAATATAGAAACAGTAAAAATATATGATAGATTATATAAAGATGTATATAAAAATATCTATAAAAGATTAAAACCAGTATTCCACAATATAAAAACAATTGTAGGCTTATAATGGATTTTATACTTTTTAAAAAATTAATCAGTATTGAAGCCTTAATTGTATTTTACTATCTAGGATCTATTTTTATTCCTATAATTATATATTTTAGCTATAAAAAAAAATCAAAACTCTCTTTTTTAAATAAAATAAACAATAATCTCAATACACCCAATAAAAGTTATATAATTATTTTAAGCTTAATTTCATTTTTATTCATAGAGCTTTTCTGGAGAATTCTCTTTGAATTTCTCATTTCATATATTCAGGTAAGAGACAAAGTAATGGAGGTAATTATAAAATAATGTGTTTTTTAGCCCAATCAATAAAATAATTAAAATCAACACTTTCTATTTTAATATTTATTTTTTCTTCAGTAAATGGATGAATAAATTCCAAAGAATTAGCAATAAGCATCAATCGGTCAAGACCAACGGTGTCTCTAAAAAAATGATTATGAGTCGCTTTACCATAGGTTGTATCTCCAATAATTGGATGTTTTATTGATTTAAGATGTCGCCTAATTTGGCGATAACGCCCTGTTTGTGGCTTTAATTCAACAAGTGAATATCTTGCTTGAGGATATTTATCTACTAAAAAAGGTAATTCATATCTAAAAAGCTCTTTATAAGCAGTAACAGCACTATAATACTCATCTACAAGCCCTGATTTATCTGTCATTTTTTTAAGTGGCTTCTCAATTACTCCACTTCCAGCCCACCCTCTTACAACTGCTAAATATGTTTTTCCAACATCTCTTTTAGCAAATAACTCAGACATTTTAACAAGTGCATCTTTATTTTTAGCAAAAATTATAAGCCCTGAAGTTGGCCTATCTAATCTATGTACAGGATGTATATGATAACCAAGTTGATTGCGTAACTCTTGGAGTAAAAATATTTTATCTCTTGATAATCCAGTTCTATGTACAAGTAATTTTGGAGGCTTATCAACTATAACATAATATTCATCTTCATAAATTACAGGTATCATATTTCTCCCTAAACTTTTTTTATTATATACTTATTTTTTATCTTTTCAAGCTTCTTATACAAACGGTATCGTTGCGGTTTTCTTGAATTCAATCTTCCATTCTATTATTTCCAGCCTAGCTCCTCCTTAACTTCTTCATAGGAAATAGTTTCTTCATCTTTTATATTTTCAATTAAATATTCGATTTCAATATCTTCTAAAGATTTTTGGCCCGTAAGTGACATTTCTATTAAAATAGATTTTTCAATTCTTGTTTTACCTGATAAGCTTTCTAAAGTACTATAAACAGAATCATTGACACTTATGCTCATTCTTGTCATTTCAACCTGCTTTACTTCAACTACGCTCAGTAACCGCACTTTTCCATGGTAAATTTAGCCTTAGGGCAAATACAGGGATTTCGCCCCTACAAGTCTAAATATTACGTTCAACTGCAAAGCATTTTCACTTATATTATAAGATAAAATCAGGTAAATTATTAATCTCCTTAGCTAAGTTCTTTTGGTGTGGATTCAGCATGATGATTCATGATGCCAAAATACAGAAATAGAGAAATCACTTGATAATATCATAAAATAAAGCACTTTTAACAAACTGTATACAAATATTTTATTTGCATACAGTTTGTTAATTATATACCACTCTGCTCTATTAAAAATATAATATTACTTCCAGTTAAATTTAAAGCATATCTAGTAATTTCATCATCAACTTTTTGTGGAACTTGCCCTTGTCCATGTCCACTTAGTTTATTTCTAATCGTAGGAATTCCAGTACTTAGCAACTGCTTTAATGAACTAAATTGATTTTCTGTAAATGAAGGAATTAAGTTATTATCAAAACATATTTTAATTAATTTACTTGATGAATCTTTCTTTTTAAACTCCCAACCTTTTTCATTACAAATAGTTTTCATAGTACTTTCAAAAGCATTTAAACAGTTGCTCAAACATTCTTTATTTCTTCCATACCTATAATGTTCATGAGCTTTTAAATATTCTTCATTTGCTCCACTAAATTTTTCATTCCATAAAAGTGATATTGTGGGTTTTGTTATCTGAGAATGTATATATTCAGAATCTATACGAATTATCTTATCTTCTTCAAAGACATAGCCAATTCCATGTTCTTTAAATCTATTATTCAAATCAGAAATTGCTTCATCAGGTTTAATTTTCACATCTGAATTTTGATTATGATAGTTTGGAAATTTATTTTTAATAAATAAAATCATTTCAAAAGAAAGTTCAATAACATCTAATGCTTCTTCAACATTTGTAGTCCTTAAAAGAAACTCTAAAACCTGATTGTAACTATTATGAGACACCTCTTCCACTAAATAAATACGACCATATTCTCTACAAAGGGTATCATAAATATATTCATATAAATCATTAGAGCTCTCACCAAATCCAAAACTATCCTTAATAAGATACATAATTTGTATTCTTAGAGCTTTGGGTATTTCATCATATATATAAATATCTGGAACTTCCCCTCTGAGTTCTTTTTGTCTTTTTGAATAAAGCTTTGTTATTGCCATAATTACTATCCTTTTATGTTATTAATTTTACAAATTTCTCCATTCCCCCCCTCACACCAAACTATCCATCAACACCCTTAAATCCTTATCCCTCTTCACAACCATCTCTTCAAGTTTATCACAATATTTCATTAAGTTTTCAACTCTTTTAACTATTCTTTTTTGTTCTTTTAGGGGAGGAAGACCTATTAGAAAATTAAAAACAAAATCTTTTTTTACTCTTTGTTGACCTGCTGTTCCTGTATAAGTTGCTACGCCTCCATCTATAAAAGATTTAGTTTTTGCAATAAATAGAATAAATTCAGATAATACCAAATTCCCATAACTTCTAAGTATATATAATTCCGTTGTTCCTGCACCACATTTATTTTTTAAATTTTTCAGAACAGCTGATTTCCTATTTTGAAAACAAGGTGTTATTTTTGATATTGCAACATCATTTTCCGTAAAATGAGTAAATCCACTTTTAATGTCTTTCCAAGTTTTAACCTCTGAAATATGCTTATTACTATAACCATCTTCAATTAATTTCATAGGTATAAAAGACACTTTTGATTCTAAACTTAGAGAATTTCTAGGATTAAATTGACAAATCTCCCCCAGCCTCACCCATTCCCAACTCTCAGGTATCTCAAAAGGAATCTCCTCCTCTGTTATTTCAGGTAAAACCTTGGGTTTCTTGATTTTCTTCTCTTTTATTAACCTATTCTTTTCGGTCTTAATTTTTTTAAGCAAAACACTGGCTTTTTCATCATTTTCATCTTGTTTTACAAGTTTTCCTTTTACTGCCATAGATAAAATCAGATTTCTGATATCATCAACATCTTTTTTGTTGTTTACTATTATATCAAAGTTTTCAAAAATCAAATCAAGGTTATCAGAAAGTTCTTTATCATTATTTGTTTTTTCAATTTTAGACATTAAAGAGTTTTTTAAACTTAATCTGATTTTTTCTTTATTTTTTGTCTTTTCCTTTAGGTTTTCTATGAGTTTTTTTAAGGTTTCTATTCTTTTAACTATTCTTTTTTGTTCATTTAGGGGAGGAAGAGGGAATTTTATAACCTCCAAGTCATTTCTTGTAATTGAATTAAAAGTTGTACCTCTTCTATATTTTGATAAATTATTTTCATTCCATTTTCCGAAATAATATAGATATAGATAATAAATATCCTTAATTCCTCTAATTCCTGCTAATCCTCTACCAATACATATTTTTTCACTCACTATATTTACAGGACCAACAGGAGCTCTAACAGAGATAACAATATCTTTTAGTACAGCAATTTTAGTTATTTTCGTTGTCCAGTATCTTGGTGAATTTAAATATTTATCTCCATAATCTGCCTTGCCTTGATAAAATGGAGTTCCTTTTTTGCTATCATTATAATAGGAACTTTCGGGAGATTGTCCCGAATTAATATGACAAACTTCCCCCAATCTAACCCACTTCCAGCTCTCAGGTATCTCAAAAGGAATCTCCTCTTCTCTTATCTCTGATAAAATCTTAGGTTTCTTGATTTTTTTCTCTTTTATTAACCTATTCTTTTCTGCTTTGATTTTCTTAAGTAAAACACTGGCTTTTTCATCATTTTCATCTTGTTTTACAAGCTTTCCCTTTACTGCTAAATCTAAAATAATACTTTCCAGCTTTTTAATATTGACTTCATTGTCAAATAACATGTCAAAATTATCTATAATAAAATCCATATTACTCATTTAATGCCCCTTTTAGCTCTTTTTTTAGTATATTTTTGATTTTACTTATTTCGCTTACTGTTTCATTATATTTTTTTAAGGCATCAAGAGGATTTTCATAAACAATTTCTTCTTTTGTTGGATTTTTAAAATCAAGATTATAATTTTTATCTTTTATTTCCTTGATTGATACTTTCCAAGCATAATCAGTTTCTTTTCTGTTATTCCACCATTCTTTTTCCAAATCAAATTCTGATAATTTAATAGGTTTTGTTTTAGTATAATTTTTATATCCTTTTGGTAAAGGGTGCTCAAAAAACCAAACATCTTTTGTAGCTTTTCCTTTTTCAAAAAATAGTAAATTTGTATTAATTCCTGTATAAGGAGCAAAAACTCCGTTTGGCATTCTGATTATTGTATGTAAATTAAATTCAGTAAGTAATTTCTCTTTTATTTTAGTTTTAACTCCTTCACCAAATAAAAATCCATCAGGTAAAACAACTCCTGCTCTTCCGTCGGTTTTTAATTGGTACATCATTCTTACCAAAAATAAATCAGCCGTTTCACTTGTTCTGAATTCTGTCGGAAAATTTATTTTTACACCTTCTTCTTCTGTTCCTCCAAAGGGTGGATTCATTGCTATAACTTCAACCTGTTCTTCAAATTGAATATCCCTTACATTTTTGGTTAAACCGTTATCATGAATGACATTTGGAGTGTCTATATCATGTAACATCATATTTGTAATACAAAGCATGTGAGGCATAGGCTTTTTCTCTATTCCGTATATGGATTTACCCAATAATTCTATATCTTTAACAGAAAATCCACTTCCTTGTTTCTCTTTTATATGATTAATTGCAGAAATTAAAAATCCACCCGTTCCACAGGCAAAATCAGCAACTTTTTCTCCTATTTTTGGGTTTAAAATCTCAATAATAAAGTTTGTAACAGCTCTTGGAGTGTAATATTCCCCAGAATTTCCAGCTGATTGCAAATCCTTTAAAATTGTTTCATAAATATCATTAAAAGCATGCCTTTCTTCATAGGATTCAAAATCAAGTTTATTTACTCTGTTTATAACCTGCCTTAATAAAGTTCCTGATTTCATGTAATTATAGGAATCAGAAAAAAACTCTTTTAATAAAACTTTTCTTTTATCAGTATATTCATCAACAGAGATATTTTTCAATACCTTAAACATTTCTTCAACAAATTCCAAAAGCTCTTCACCTGTTATTCCTTCTTCATTTTCAGCCCAGTTTCTCCATTTATATTTTTCAGGAACAATTTCAGAATAATCATCTTCCATCAATTCCCATTCCTGCTCTTTTACATCAAAAATCTTAAGAAACAACACCCAAACCATCTGCTCAATTCTTTGTGCATCTCCATTAATCCCAGCATCTTTTCTCATTATGTCTTGTATGCTTTTTACAAAATTCCCTAACGACATTTATTTTCTCCTTTTGTTTTTTTATTTATTTAATATATTTAAAGTTAAATTTTTAAGATAAAAAAAATTTACTCATTTTAATAATTTCTTATTAATAGTTAAAACTTCTATTTCAGAATTAATAAAATCAGAATCATTTGTTAAAAGTATATAATTATTATCTTTACAAATACTTTCAATTCCTTTATCTGAAAAATCTAATAAATTAACTTCTAAAAAATTTTTAATATCATTTTTTGTAAATTCTTTAGTAGCAATATTAAAGCTTTTTAATATTTTAGCATTAACAATTGTAAAAATATCTTCTAAGATATTTTTACCAGTTTCACTATCTCTAAATTCTTTAAATTTTAAATCATTTTTAGAAATACCATACTCCCTAATATAATTAACATACTCTATTCTTATTGTTCTATTTACAATTTCAGAAATAACAATAAAATCAACAAATAAATTATTCTTTTGTTTTAATAGTTCACTAAAAATTTTTGAATACTGTTTTTCAAAAGATTTATTTGTTGGCCAAAAGAGATAAATTAAAATATTAGTATCAAAAAAAATACTTCTATTTTTTAATGATTTTATTTTGGATAAATCATAAACCTTTTTCATTTACTCTTCTCCTAATATTTTATTTATTGATTGAAGCATCCTTTCAGGATTTTTATAAAAAAGTTTTGCTGTCTTTGTTACTCTTTTTAATAAAACTTTATCCTCAGGCAACATATTATCTACGGATAATAATTTTTTTATAAGTTCTTCATCAAAATCTCTGTAAATTTGCCCTATGGCTGTATTTAAAAATGCTGATGTCAACATTTCTACATTTTGAAAAGAAAGTGTTACCTTTTTATTATTTTCAACAGCTTTTTTTAACAAAGTATAAACTTTCTCCCCGTCATCAGCCTCAACACAAAAAGAACTTCCTACTATATTAAAAATATTTATTACAATATTTTCCATTATTTTCTCCACTATTAAAATAAATCATTGATTACATCTATTGATGAATATGAATTTCGATCATTTGTTCTAAACTGCATATTTATTATTGTTCCAGGAAACTTATTCTTAAATAACTTTTTTTCTTCATGATTATTTGATAGTTGATAAAATCCATCATCACTAATAATCTGAAATTTTCCTTTGTTTTCTATTATAAATTCTTTTAATATTGCCAAACCAATACCACCAGTTACATTTTTTTTAGTTGAATTCCCATCATTTATTGCCCAATCAATTGCTTGTGTTGAGCTTAATCCCTTTTTGAATCTATTATTAATTATATTCTTAAATCCTATCCCCATGTCTGTTATAGTAAATTCTATTTTATGTTTAGCAGGAAAAAATTGTCCACAGACATAAATAAAGTCTGATTGACTATGGATTTGGGCATTTGTAAAAATTTCAAATATTGATTCTGAAATTTTTTTATTTAATTCATTAGACATTTCAGGTAACTCTTTTCTATTAATTAATTCATTTATGATGTATTCATGAAAATATCTAGAATCTGATGGTTTTAATTTTAAATACTCAATTGTTGTATTATTAGAATCATTAATTTTATCATATCCAAAATGTGATAAAAAATTATTTTTTTTAAGAATTCTTTCTATAGAATATTCTGTTTTAAATTTTATATCATTTAAATTATTTACTAACTTATCCACTACTCCACCAAGCGGAGAACTTAAATTAGCAGCAAACCATTTTGATATTTCGATTTCAATGTCACTAAAATATATATTTTTACATTCACTATACAAATTAATTAATTGTTGATAACTCTCAAATGATGTATCTATATTATCAAGTTTAACATTATTCATATAATTATCCATATTTCCTTATTTAATAGAACAAGAAACTATACAATTTCTATTATCTATTTTCAAATTATTTTCTACTTTAGAACAATAAATAATTCCCTCTCCAATTCCTCAACAGCTTCAAGGTATTTATCCTTACCTCCAAACAATTTTACAATCTGACTTGGATTACCAATTTTTCTAAAATCTTCTAATTTTAGTATTTTTATATCTTCAATATCTTTGTAGCCCTGATTTTTATATTTTTCTAGTAAAATATTTAAAACTTCTCTTGCTTTTTCACCATATTTAGCAAAATAATTTCTTTTTTTCACATTATTTATTCTTTCTTGTTTTGTTAATGGTTTCATATCAAAAACTAAATGACAAATAAGGTCAAATTCATCAAAATCTTTAGCAACTTCGTCTTTTAATTCATCAAAAAATACCCCAATTTCTAAAAGTTCGTCAATAATCACCTGTTTTCTTTTTTTAGAGTTCCATGTATTTAAAAATGACTCAAGAGTTGGATATTGATTTGTAAAACTTCTTTTTGAATAATCTATTACAGATTCTGTAATCAATTCACCTTTAGAATTTACATACTGAATTATTTTATTACTAATAGTAACTTCTACATCAACAACAAAATATTTAATTTTTTTGTTAGTTTCATCTTCATTTTCTATATTTGTATTTTTATCTGAAATCTCACTGTTATTAGCATTATCAGTATCAAAATTTTCATCTTGAATAGCTTCACCATCAAAATCAGGGTCTGCAAAAAGCCTTGTAACTCCTCTAAAGTCCATAATTGTAAAATATTGTTTACCATATTTTTCATTTACTCTTGTTCCTCTACCTATAATTTGTTTAAATTCTGTAATTGATGAGATATTACTATCTAAAACTATTAATTTACAAGTTTGAGCATCAACACCTGTTGTCATTAATTTTGATGTTGTAACAACTACTGGATATTTTGATGCAGGGTCAATAAAATTATCAAGTTGAGCTTTCCCTTCTTTGTCATCTCCTGTTATTTTCATAACATATTTTGAGTTTTCTTTTACTAAATCGCTATTTTCATTAACCAATGCCATTCTCATTCTATTTGCATGGTCTATATCAACACAAAATACTATTGTTTTGGCAAATCTATCAGTCTTTTTTAGATGTTCACTAATTGTTTTGGCAACAAGTTGAGTTCTTTTTTCTAAAATAAGATTTTTATCATAATCAATAACATTATATTCTCTATCATCAATTAAATTGTCATTTTTATCCTTCTGTCCTTTTGAAGGTCTAAATCCCATTAAATCTTTATCCAATCCATATCTTATAACTTTATAAGGAGCCAAAAAGCCATCTTGTATTCCTTGTTTTAATGAATATGTGTATATAGCCTCTCCAAAGTAATCAATATTACTTACTTTATTTGTTTCTTTAGGTGTTGCAGTTAAACCAATGTGAGTTGCATGATTAAAATATTCTAAAATTTCTCTCCATGCACTATCTTCTCTTGCACTTCCTCTATGGCACTCATCAATAACAACCAAATCAAAAAAATCTCTGCTATATTCTTTAAAAGTTTTTTGCCAGTCTTCACTTCCTGTCATTGACTGATATAATCCTAAGTAAATTTCATGAGCTTTACTTATTTTATTTCTATTTATTTTTATCATCTTATCGCCAAATTCTTTAAAATCATTTGACATAGTCTGGTCTATTAAAATATTTCTATCAGCTAAAAATAATATTTTCTTCTTTGCTTTTGATTTCCATAGTCTATATATAATTTGAAAAGCAGTTAAAGTTTTACCTGTTCCTGTTGCCATAACAAGAATTATTCTTTTTTTTCCTTTGCTAATTGCTTCTATTGTTCTGTTTATAGCAACTCTTTGGTAATATCTTGGTATTTTCATACCTGTTTTATAAAAATAATCTTGTTTTATTACTTTTTCCTGCTCTTGGTCAATATTTTTATGTTTTTTATATCTTGTCCATAAATTTTCAGGGCTAGGAAATTCATTCATTTTTAATAACTTTTCTTTTCCTGTTATCATATCATGTTCTAAAAATCCATCTCCATTAGATGAATAAACAAAGGGTATATCCAAATGCTTTGCACTTTCTTTTAATCCTTCTGAATATTCTATTGCCTGCTGAATTCCTGATTCAATAGTATGTTTATTATCTTTTGCTTCAATAATAGCAATTGGTAAATTTGATTTATAAAATAATAAATAATCAACCTTTTTGGGCTTTCCTCTTGTAGTTAATTTTTTTCTAACAATAATCCTTCCATCTGTAAAGTAATACTCTTCTCTTAATTGATTTTGAATATCCCAGCCAGCATTTTTAATTGCAGGGGTTATATACTTAGTTCTTATATCTGTTTCTGTGAATTCTTTTTTATTCATCAATCCCCCTTCAATTCCCATTCAATCTCACTTTAAATATATTATATTATCCATGTATTTTATGCAATTATTATACAAGTTTTTTATTTATAATATTAAATTACTAAATATATAATCGGAGATATAGTAAAACAAATAATTTAAACTTCGGTTAAATTATCAACGAGAAACCCTGCATTGCAGGGTTGAACAACCCAAAATTAATCTAAAGAAATCTCTCTATATCCTCAATAGTTTCTTCATCTTTTATATTTTCAATTAAATATTCGATTTCAATATCTTCTAAAGATTTTTGACCCGTAAGTGACATTTCTATTAAAATAGATTTTTCAATTCTTGTTTTACCTGATAAGAATGGAAAATTTTCTGAATAAAAGAGAAGTTTTTCACTCCATTTGAGATTTGATTTATTTAATATTTATTTTTTAGCTTAAAAGCTAAATTAAATTATCAATATTAAACAGCATGTAAAGTGGAATATTAATAAAATCATCATCTTTAGTTAAATTTCTAGGGCTTGTTCTTAGTATTAATTTAGGATTATACTTGGTTTGATATGATTTTAGGCTTTTTTTATTTCTGTTTAAACCTGATTTTACCTCTAATGGATAGATTTCATTATGGAGTTGAATAATAAAATCAACCTCTGCATCTGACTTTGAAGTCCAGTAAAATAATTCTTGTCTTAATGAGTTTTTTAACTCTGAGGCTATAAAATTTTCTATAAATGCATCATTATACTCTGAAAATAATTTTGTATCATTAACAATAATATCTGATGAAATATTTAACATTGCTCCAAGTAAACCTGAATCAAATATATAAATTTTAAATTTACTTTTATCACTATATCCAGCAAGAGGCATTTTAGGTACTGAAATATTATATGCTAAATTAATTAATCCTGCATTTTTTAACCATTCAACGCTGCTATCATATTTAGAAGACCTTGCATTTTTCTTTATATCACTGTATTTGAATTTTTTATTCTCTTTTGCCAATTGATATGGAATAGAAGACCATAATTCAGAGTTTTTTATTGCCTGAAACTTATCTGCATATTTTGAAAAATCCCTTTTATAGGCCTCTAATATTTCATTTTGTATCAATCTAACTGAATTTATATCCTTATTATCTAAATAATCCTGTAAAACCTCTGGCATTCCCCCTAAATATAAATATTTTTTAAGATAGCTTATTAATTTATCATGAATTAAATCTGGAAAAGCTTGTAATTTTTTATTTTCTATTAATTTATCAACAAGAAAGTCCTCATTTACAGCGAGTAAATACTCTATAAATGACATAGGATAAAGTGTTAAGAAGTTTACTTTACCAACAGGAAAGCTACTTTCTTTTCCAATACTAACACCAAGTAAAGAACCTGCTGAAATAATATGAAATTCACTTGCTTGTTCATGAAAATACTTTAATGAAGTTAAAACTCTTGGAGCAATTTGTATTTCATCAAAGAAAATCAAAGTATCTTCATCAGTTATTTTTTTTCCTAAATATAAACTTATATTCTCAATGATTTTATAAGGATTAAGGTCGATATCAAATAAAGACAGCAAAGAAGGATTTTGTTCAAAGTTTAAATAAACATAGTTTTTATATTCGTTTTTTCCAAATTCATTAATTAAATATGTCTTTCCAACTTGTCTTGCACCTTGTAATAATAAAGGTTTCCTTTTTTTAGCAGTTTTCCAGTTTAAAAGCTCTTTATAAAGCAATCTTTTCATTTTATCTCCTAAAAAACGTCATTTTATTATAATTTATCTCCTAAAAAATGTCAATTCACTTAGATTTATCTCCGAAAATATGTATTCTGACTTATTTTTCTTTAAAATCAGGCTTATTTATCCTTTTTTATCTAAGCCTTAAAAGCGGCTCTTAAAACCATTGAAAAATAACACTTATTTATTTAATACTTATGTGATATACTTAGTTTTTAGCTTAAGGGAGCCCAATGATAGAGAAAAAAACGAATTTACATCCAAGAAACAAGCATAATATGGGATATGATTTTAAAGAACTAGTAAAAACAAGCCCAGAATTATCTCCATTTGTTATTTTAAATAACTACGACAATCAATCCATTGACTTTGCTAATCCCGAAGCAGTATTAATGTTAAATAAATCATTATTAAAACATCATTATGAAATTGAGCATTGGAATATACCAAAAGGTTATTTATCACCTCCTATTCCAGGAAGAGCTGATTATCTTCATTACTTAGCTGATTTATTAGCAAGTCATAACAAAGATGTCATCCCAAAAGGAAAAAAGATAAAATGCCTTGATATAGGTGTTGGAGCAAACTGCATTTATCCAATTATTGGAAACAGAGAATATAATTGGTCGTTTGTTGGCTCTGATATAGAACCAGTTGCAATTAAATCAGCAAAAAATATTATTGAAGAAAATCATTTAGAAAGAAATATAAAAATTAAATTACAAAAAAGCTCAGATAATATTTTTAAAGGGATAATTAATAATGACAAATTTGATTTAACTATTTGCAACCCTCCATTTCATACATCTCTTAGAGAAGCAAATGCAGGAACTTTTCGTAAATTAAAAAACTTAAAAAACTTAAAGAAAAAACAAGATAACAAAGTAACTTCTAAACATAGTAAAGTGCCTGTTTTAAACTTTGCAGGTAAGAGCCATGAGTTATGGTGTGATGGTGGAGAAAAAAAATTCATAGAAAAAATGATCATACAGAGTAAAGAATTTTCATCTTCATGCTTTTGGTTTACAACTTTAGTTGCTAAAAAAACACATCTAAAACATATACAATATACTCTGGATAAAGTAAAAGCTACAGAAGTAAAAATTATAGAGATGTCTCAAGGTAACAAAATAAGCCGTGTTATTGCATGGACATTTTTAACTAAAGAACAACAAAAGAATTGGATTGATACAAGATGGTAAGAATTTATCTAGACTATTTAAAAGCAGTAATTACTGAGCAATTTTAATCATTTCCATCATTCTGCTTTCAACTTCTACAGCAATTTCCTTTAATTGCTTATCATCAGACATCGCCATTAACATTGCAGCTGGTTTCACCATTCCAAGCTTTACTTTTCCATTTTCACTATATAAAGAAATCCTACATGGAAGTGCCATATTTAATTTTATATCAATTGCAAGAACTTCTGTAGCAGGTTTAACATCACAAATTTCAAAAACTCTACATTGATCAAAACATTTTATTCCTTTTTTTGCAAATTGCTTATCCAAATCATGTGTTGATATTATTCCGAATCCAACTTGCTGTATCGCATTCTCCAGACTTCTACTTGCTTCTTCAAATTTTTTTTCACTTTCAAGAATAAAAAACATATTTCCTCCTTTAAATAATAAATAAAATAACAAACATCAACTTATTAAAAATGACATTCATTTTCATAAAGATAACCAGAGTTCTAAGTTTTGTCAAGTTTTTTTGTTTTTTTTGTGAATTTTTTGTGAATTATATATTTTTCACCCAATTATTAAAGGAAAATTAAAAGTGGGAAAAAGTTATAATTATTTTATTTATTGTTTCAATCAGTTATAAAATATCTAAGGTGTAAATTTCTACTTAATTTTAAACTACTGGAATATAACGAAAAAAGGGGCATTTCTGCCCCCTTTTTTAATGATATATAAACAATTTTAGTATTTGAATTGCTCGTAGATATCTTCTAGAGTATTTTTACCTGCAGCTTGTGCAAGCTTTTTAATTTTTGCTGTTCCATCACTATAGGTAGGACGGATTTCTTTATAATAAACACCGATAGGAATATCTCCTGAATCGTAATTATCTGCAAGTTGATAAGCAGCAACTTTAGATGTTGCATCATGCTCAATATCAACACCAATAACCTTCATTAATGGCTTTAACTTTTCAAATTGGTCATCACCTCTGAATGTAACACAAGGAGATACAACATCAACAATTGCAAACCCAGGATGAGCAATAGCTTCTGCAATAAGAGCAGTTAAATGCTTAATATTTGATGAAAATCCTCTTGCTATAAATGATGCACCATAAGCTAAGTTATAATGAACAGGATTAACAGGAGTATCAATATTTCCATAGGTTGTTGTTTTAGTCCAATCTCCTGTTGGAGTTGTTGGAGAACATTGACCTTTTGTAAGTCCATAAATGTTATTATTCATTACGATATATGTTAAATTTATGTTTTTTCTTGCTGCATGAGGAAGGTGACCACCACCAATTGAATAACCATCACCATCACCACCAACAACTAAAACTGTTTTATCAGGATTAGCTTCTTTTGCTCCTGTTGCAATAGGAATTGCTCTACCATGAATGGAGTTGAATCCATAAACATTAGTATATCCAGGAAAACGGCTTGAACAACCAATACCACTGATTAACATTGCATCTTCTGGTTTAATTTGAAGGCTTGCAAGTGCTTTATGAGTTGCCCCAAGAACACCAAAATCTCCACAACCTGGACACCAAACAGGTTTTAAATCTGTTCTGTAATCTTTTGCTTTATATTGTACTTTAGCTTCTATCATTATTTTCTCCCATTAAACATATTGCTTTTTAAGCATGTTATAGATTTCAGAAACATTAAATGGTTTACCACCAACTCTTGTATACGAATAAGTATCTTCAGGAAGATTAAGCTCTGACTTTAAGAAACCATGAAACTGACCACTGTAGTTTAATTCTACAACAACAAGTTTTTCAAGTTTATCAACAGTAGGCTGCATAACATGCTTTGGAAGTGGATATAATAACTGAGGAACAATCAAAGAAATATTATAACCTTCTTTTTCAAGCATTTGAACAGCTTCTTTTACTGCACCTGCACTAGATCCCCATGTAATAACACCAGTTTTTGCTTTTTTATTTTCAGAAAGCTTAATTTCATCAAATTCTTTAGCAATATTATCAAGTTTTAACTGACGCTTATCACTCATTTTTTGATGCCAGTCTAAATCTGAAGTAGGACGGCCATTTTCATAATGCTCAAGTCCACTTGTTTGATAAATAACACCTTTTTGACCAACTGAAGGCATTGGAGAAACTCCATTTTCAGTTAATTTATATCTTAAGAAGTTTTCATCATTATCTTCAGGTCTTAATCTTTGTGAAATTTCATATTTATGTAAATCAAATGGGTCTGTTGATTCCATTCTTGCTGATAAAAACTGGTCAGTAAGAACAAATACAGGCATTTGATATTTTTCTGCAATTTGAAAAGCAACATTACCTAAATCATAGATATTCTCTGCATCAGTTGGAGCTAAAATAGCTTTTGGGCTATCTCCAGATGTTGCATACATTGCTTGTAAGAAATCTGATTGCTCAAATTTCGTTGGTAAACCAGTTGAAGGGCCACCTCTCATAACATTAACAATTACAAGTGGAATTTCAGCCATTCCAGCAAGACCAATTGCTTCTGATTTTAATGCAACACCAGGACCACTTGTTCCTGTCATTGATTTCCTACCTGAAAAAGATGCACCAATTGCCATATTAATAGCAGCAATTTCATCTTCAGCCTGAATCACAGTTCCACCCATTTTAGGTAAATGCTCATTTAAGAACATTAGAATTTCTGATGCAGGTGTTATAGGATAAGAGCCATAAAACTCAAGTCCTTGATGTAAAGAAGCCATACTCATTGCATCATTACCATGAATAACAATTTTTGACTCACCTTTAGTAAATTCAAATTTTAAATCAGCATCTAAATCTTTATTTTCTGATATATGTGCAATTCCAGCTTCAAGAGATGCGATATTTGCATTAATAACAGCTTCACTCTTCTTTTTGAATTTAGTTTTAATTGCTTCTTTAAGGCCATCTGAAGGTAAATCAAACATACCAGCAAGAAGACCAAGAGCAAAAATATTTTTACCACGAATTCCACCCGTTTTCTCTTTTGTAAGAGCAGCAATAGGAATTTGAATATTTTTTAAATTCTTTTCTTTCCATGGTAAGTCTTGATCCATTGGATTTAATTTATCTTTTGTATCAGAAATAACATAAGCATTATCAGCTAATTCATACTCTGCTTTAAATCTAGGAAAATCAGCCCAGTTAAACACAACAAGTACATTAATAAAATCACCTTGCGTATATAACTTCTCATTACTAATTCTTAATTTTGCACTCGACTCTCCACCTCTAATTTGAGGTCCAAAAGACTTCAAGAGCATTCCATATAATCCTTCTTTTGCAGCAGCTGCAAGTAATATCTCTCCTGACGAAATAACACCATCACCACCGCTACCAATCATTGTAATAACGATATCGTTAGTTTTTACCACAATTCCTCCTTGTGTACTGTTTCACTTAATTTAGGCATCAATCCCAAAAAACAAAGATTACAAAAGTTAATGCACTGTGTCAAGAAAAAACATTTTTTTCTTTAAGAATTTGTTACCTATTTATAAATCCATAAGATTAATTAATTATTAGATAAGGTTATATTTATTTAAACTGGAATAAATACAAAAAACTATAAATAATTGCAATTAATCATAAAACTAACTACAACTATTTTTTATATAACTATTAGTAATCTTCTTAATAAATCAAATCACAAATGGAGTGAAATATCATATAAATTTAATTTCTTGACCTATCCAAATTTTAGGCGTATCATGCTTTTTACGATATGCAAATATTTAATACTTGCCTATCAATAAATGCTTGAAAAATACAATAATTTACTTAATTAGGGGGCTTATGTTTAAAACAAATGAGGGAAGTACAGCAAGATTACTTCAATTATGTATGGGTTATTTTGTTTTTTATGTAATTACGGGTGTTGCAGTTAAATATTTTTTAGTTTATAGTGGTGGACCAAAACTTCATGGCATGCAGAATCTAGTTTATAGTACGCTAGGTGGTACTCTGATTGCTCTTTCTGTTGTTTTAATATTTAGATGGTATAAATTACAAACAATTAAAAAAGTTAGTTTTTTAGGTATGATGGTTCCTGTTGAACTTTTTTATATTATTCCTTCAGGAGTTCTTACAGCAATTGTTATTCCAACAACAACCTTAATGTATTCATTTAAGGGAATTTCAGTAATGGTAGCAATGGTTGTAATGCGTGGGGCAATTATTATTATTAGTCGTATTATTGATAGTATACAAATCAAACAAGGAATTTTAAAGAAAACTGTTTATTTTGAAGAAAATATTGCAGTTGGTTTTGCAATGGTTGCAGTTGGAATTAAAATATTTGGTGGTGGTAGTCATGGCAAGGCAAGCCCTTTTACATCTTTACCAGTTATGACTGTTTTTAGTGCATATCTTATTGCTTATGCATTTAGAATCTATATCATGAACTATTTTAAAAATACTCGTCCTAAAAACTCAAAAGCAAATAACAATAAAGCTTTTTTCGCAATTGAGCAAATTTCTTCAAGTACAACCATGTTTCTGGTTACATTGACTATCGTTGTGTTGTATAAATTAGATTTATTAAGTGGTCCTCGTATTAACCCATTTGTAAATGCAATTATTGCTCCAAATACAGGACAGACTGCTGGATGGTGGTACTGGGCTATTTTTGCAGGAATGGCATTTGGTATTGTAGCATTTTTTTCTGTATTTATTTTTATGTTTAAAGGCCGTACAGCAACATTTGCAGGGCTGGTTAACCGCCTTACATCTTTAGTTGCAGGAACAACAGCTACTATAATTTTTGCATTAATGTTTAATGGTCACTTCCCTAAAATAATCGACTGGGTATCATTAGGCTTTATTTTTATTGCAGTATTTTTTATGACTAGAGCAGAGAAAAAACGGGCTAAAGAGATTGTTGTAGAGGGGTAGTAGAAATAAATGACTCCTTATTCATTTTATTAATTGTATATATATTTCTTTTATTATTAACTATTCTTTAGATGATTCCAATAATGATAACTCCAATTATTATTAAACTATTTTTTTATTTTTGTTTATATTTATAACCTATTTTAATAGCTCTTGATAGATTTTTTGTTATATTTTCTACAAAGAATACTGGATTTCTAATATTTTCTGGTATTCTGATAATTACATGATTTTTACCAATAGTATCCCCTACTTTTAATATATATACTCTACCTAATGGTGTTTGTAATAATATAAAATTTTCAGTTTTTGAATACATTGCTCCAATTAAGTTTAACTTTTTTAAGTCATCATCTTCTAATGCAGATGCATTTGCTCCAGAAAGATTAATTATTTCTGAAACTCTAAATATTCTTTTTAATAAAACAGTAAAAAACTTAAATGTATTAAAGTTAATATTTTGAATTTTAAATACATAATTCGTATCAACTTTTTCTGATTTTCCAAAAATTTTACTTAATGGAGCAATAAAAATAGAATCACCTTCTATTTTCATAGCCAAGCCTTTACTTCTTAAAATAAGATCTAGTGCTTTATCTTTTTTAATATCTTTTAGATATAAATAAATTTTACCAGAGACTTCTTTTGTTAGTACTAAGTTTTTTTGTTTGGTATCTAAAAGTAATTTTAAAACATCATGTATATCAACTCCTTTAAAGCTTAAAGATATTTTTTCTTTTTTATATTTTTTTTTAAGTATTGATTGATAAGATTTCTTTTCTATTGCTTCAAAACCTATTTTTGCATTACTTATAAGAGTAACATTACCAAATACTTCTTTTTTTAAATTTTTAATTTTTAAAATTAGCTCTAGTATTTTATCAATCTTTATTCTCATAAATCTCATAGAAAGTCTTCCTTTTAAATCACTACTTGTAATAATGTTAGTATTGGTGACATCTGATATTAACTCTAAAAGGTCAGCAATATGTGCATTATAAATAATAAATGATTCCTTTCTTCCATGAAATCTCTTTCTCAGTATAGATTTAGAACATTTCTTTTTTGAAATTGTTTCTTTTGGAGTTATTAAAATAATATTTCCACATTTCTCTTTTTTTAAATTTTTCTTTTTTAAAACTAGATCAAATGCTTTAGGTCCTTTAACACCTGTTAGATTTATTGTGATTTTACTATTCGCTTTAGTTTTCATAATAAAATTAATATTAAGATTTGTAGTCTTTACAATTAGACGAATTACTTTAGATAGCTCTGTATTCTTAAAATCCATAGATATTTTTTTATTAATATCTTCTCGCTCTCCTCTTCCTTGTAAGTTAAAAGAATAAAAGGATAGAAATACTGTTAAAATGATAATTGTTAATTTCATTATTTTATACCTCAAAACTCTATTGTAGTTATACTTAATACATGATTAAGTTGTCAATTAATTAATTTAAACAAAGATTAAATTATAAAAGTGAAAACACCGCCGTAGATGCTATGGCATTGCCTCGCATCATCAAGGTGATTGAACACCAAAATTTAGATTTCAGCTAAATTTCCTTGGAATAGATATATGTACAGACGGCGTATTACTCCGTCTCATATATCTATGAAAAGACCATCGTCGAGATGCACGCCATGTATCTCTCCTATGAAAGATTATTTTGCCATAACCTCAGCGATTTTTTTACCGATTTCTGCAGGAGTAGCACAAACTTTAACACCAACTGCAGATAATGCATCCATTTTTTCTTTTGCTGTACCAGCACTTCCTGAGATGATTGCACCAGCATGACCCATTCTTTTACCTTTTGGAGCTGTTTGACCAGCGATAAAAGCAACAACAGGCTTAGTAACATGCTTTTCAATGAATTTAGCAGCTTGGATTTCCAAATCTCCACCGATTTCACCTATCATAACGATAGCTTCAGTTTCTGGGTCTGCTTCAAACATAGTTAATAAATCAATGTAAGATAAACCAATAATTGGGTCTCCACCAATACCAACTGCAGTTGTGATTCCGAAACCTTCTTTAACTACTTGGTTTGCACCTTCGTAAGTTAGCGTTCCTGATTTGGATATTAAACCAACATTTCCTTTTTGGAAAACACTACCTGGCATAATTCCAAGTTTACACTCACCAGCAGTAATAACTCCAGGACAGTTAGGCCCTATAGTTTTCATACCTTTTTTTGTAGCGTAAGATTTTGCAGCCATCATATCTCTAACAGGTGCACCCTCTGTAATGATAACAGATAATTCAATACCTGCATCAGCTGCTTCCATTACAGCATCTGCAACAAATGCTGGTGGAACAAAAATCATACTAACTGTAGCACCTTCTTTATTAACAGCTTCTTCAACTGTATTAAAAACAGGCTTTCCAAGATGCTTCATTCCACCTTTATTAGGAGTAACACCAGCTACAATATTTGTACCATAATCAATACATTGACCAGAATGGAATGTTCCTTCCTTTCCTGTAAAACCCTGAACTACTACTCTTGTATCTTTATTTACTAAAATGCTCATTATTACTCTCCTTTTGCTGCTTTAACTGCTTTAATTGCACCATCTGCTAAATCTGTTGCTGTTATAATATTTGCGATATTTGCATTTTTTAATATTACAGCTGCTTCAGGAGCATTTGTTCCATCAAGTCTAACAACAACAGGTACATTAACATCTACCATTTTTGTTGCTTCTAAAATACCATTTGCAATTCTGTCACATCTAACGATTCCACCAAAGATATTTACAAAAATAGCTTTAACTTTTGGATTTCTTAAAATAATTTCAAAACCTTTTGCAACAGTTTTTGCATTAGCCTGACC
>Ga0256827_10000021_pt1 | contig 76917 bp, 73 predicted proteins | sample CV84metaG_FD_185977 | JGI IMG/M metagenome (GOLD analysis project Ga0256827, IMG submission 185977) | Hydrothermal vent microbial communities from East Pacific Rise, Pacific Ocean - CV84 | ecosystem: Environmental > Aquatic > Marine > Hydrothermal vents | place: Pacific Ocean: East Pacific Rise... | reverse complement strand
GATTTCATCTCTAGCTATCTTTTAAAATTATACAAAAAGGCTTCAGTCAAAAAGCCTAACGATACAAAATTGTATCAATGCGACGTTAAGGATTTATCTAAGACAGTCGCAAGCTTCGTCCTTTAGGACGGAGTATTTGACCACTTATTTAACTACATCTATCCCTATTTTAAATATTGGTTTTTTATTTCTTGCACTTATTGGTCTATTTTTTATTATGATTACAAGTATGAGCAAGACATTTGCTGAATTTAAATTTTAACCATTACTCAATTAACAAACTTAAATAGGTTTTAAATTCAAAAGGTAGTATAATGTTATTAAATTTTTAAAAGGTTTAATAATATGGAAATAATAACAAGTACAAAAGGCAGAACAGTAGCCTTAGAAAAAATAATTAAAAATAGTTTTGAAAATAATGATTTTATTTTTATTGATGGCAAAGGTGATGTTGAATTATTAAAACAAATACAAGATAAAGTCGTCGCAGAAAGACGTGATGAAGAAGTTTTAGTTTTAGATTTCTTTAAGAAATAAAATAAGATATTATTCTTTTTTTATTTCTTTCTTCAAATCTCTAATTTCGCGTTTCATTTCATTCATACCATCTAATAATTTATCTAATTTCATATTATCATCATGTAACTCTTTCTCTATATCTTCATTTTTTGATTTTTCCATTTCATTTATAATTACTGCTACAAACAAATTAAAGAAAATAAATGCAGCTATAATAACAAAACTGACAAAGTAAACCCAAGCCCATGAATGTAGAATCATCGCCTCATACATAACATCTGTCCAACCTTCCAGAGTTAACACACGAAACAAAGTAAGCATTGATACTAAAAAATCTTTCCATAATCCACTTGGTGCGTCGGCAAATAAAAAGTTTCCTATAATTGCATAAATGTAAAAAATGATAAAAAGTAATATCACTATATCTATTATAGATGGTATAACACCTATCAAAACATCTATAATACGTTTAAGTTCCGGTCGTGCCGTTATCAATCTTAATACCCTAAATATACGTAACAGTCTAGCTATCGCAGCTATATTCGTTTCACCCATAGGTATTAAAGTTATCACTATAATTACAAAATCAAATATATTCCAACCTGATTTAAAAAAATCTATCATTTTATCTTCTGTTGATAATTTAATAGTTAATTCTATTATGAAATATATAGTAATTATATAATCAAAATATGATAGAAAAATAGCATAATGTGTTGTGATATCACCAATAGTCTTAAAACCAAGAAGCGATGCATATAATATTATTATTACTGTCGTTAGGTTACTAAACCATTTAGAATGTCTTAATTTTTTTAATTTATCTCTAAAATCCATTTTTATATTCTCTGTTTTTTTAACTTAATTATAAATTGATTTTATCTTTTTTATATATTTTTTTATAGGCACGATTAATATTTTTTCTAAATGATAATAATAATCATAAATGTTTTTATTTTTTATTTTAGTTTCAGCAGTCTATAAGTTTACTTCTAGTATAATATACTTACAAACAAACAAAGGACCTACAAATGGCAAAGAGAAAAAAACTTAAAACACAATCAACTGTTAAAGATACTAGAATTGTTAAACCAAGAGATTTAAATGTTCTTGGTGCTATGCGTGGGGAAATTAAAATGAATACTTCTTGTGTATCTCCTAACAAAAGAGCTTACAAAAGAAAATCTAAACATAGAAATAGTCAATTCGACTAAAATTTATGTTTTCCTTTTTACATAGGGATAAATTGTCCCTATATATTATTCCATTTTATCTATAAATTCTTCTAACTCATCTTCATTTAATTCTTCTATTAACATATTTTCATTATCTAACACTATGTATGTTTTGTAATATGGTATTTCTCTCGGCATATAATATATCTCAAATCTCGGTGTTTTATACTTTAGCGTCAAAGTCTCTCTATTGGCGTAAAAACAGCGATTCTGCGATATTGCATCCATATTACGCATTAAAGCTAATAAATCCTCATATCTCGGATAAAATGTTCTTAAATATTCCAAATCATATCTAGTATCCATTTCAGTTGCTTCTTCAAAGCTTTTTAGATAAATTATCTCTTCATTTATATAAGGTAATTCAAAATGCAAGTCTATTGTCTCTATATTTTCCAAAGGCAATCCCTCAGTAGATGTGATTATTTCTTCATATAATTCTGGTGTTAATATACTCATTTTTTCAAAATCCTATTTTTTTATATTTGATATTATATAATAAAATTTTGCTTGTAGAAAGATAAATTATAAATTTTAAATAAATTACCCCATAGGCACGATTAATATTTTTTCTAAATGATAATAATTATTATTTTAATTACAGTCTTTTTAAAATCGAAGTATTATGTAATTTTCTATATGGAAGTATTTTCTCATGCAGTTCCATAAATTTAATATGTAATTCATCTTTTTCCGAATCAGATAACATCGTTTTTAAAATCATTTTTTCTTGCAGTGTTAATAATGCTGACATAGCAAGTGGACCCTTCTTACTTTTTGATATATCTTCTAAAATCTCATTTGTTGTATTTATATTTCTAGATAGATTAAATAAAGTAGTCTTTGTATTCATAAATAAATATTCTATTGTTTCTTTATCTGTATTAGGATTTGCAGCTATTAATTCATTTAAGTATTGATTACCCTTCCTACTAATTTTACTTAATGTCTTAGCATTGGTCTTAGAATTAGATATTATCGCTTTAAGGATATGTTGTGGTGCATTAAAAGCTATATAATCCAATAAGTCAGAAGATACTTCTTCATGTGTTACTATATAATATTGAATATAATCTTCGGCATTATCTTTATATAATTCTAAATCTTTTAAATTCACTTTTCCTGTATATGAATATTTTTCTTTTATTAAAGCTATTTCTTCAGGTGTCACTAACATAATCAAATCCTCTTTTATTTAATTATATGTAGATGAAAAAAAATACTTCTTTTTTAAATTATTTAAGGTATTAAAAATTGATATTTAATGATATATTAAGCAGTATATAGGTATAATATATATACAAAACAAAGGATTTAATTATGTTAGTAAAACCAGAAGTCAAAGAAGCTTTTATCGAATTAGCAATGATGCTCGAACCAGAACGTCTTTATCAAGATGGTGAAAGAACCCAGGAAGAAGTTGATGCAGCTTTTAAAGAAATCAATATTCTTTGGAATCATTTAGAAAAAGTTCATCAAGTTAATGTTACACAAGATGAAGCCGAACGTTGGGCTTGGGAACAATAAATATTTAGATTAGGGAGAAACCCTAATTTAATTTTTCTTTAGTTTTATTATATATACTGATTATTTCTTTTAACGGTGTATATGCTATTAGTTTTTTATTTTTAAATATCACTATATGGTTTTCATCTGTATGGTCATATATATCTTGCAAAAAGATTTTATTATTCGTATATTTTATTTCATTCGTTTTTATCAATAAACGAGCTCCAAATTTTTCAACTTTCGATTTTTTAAAAATTTCATCTATGTATTTCATTAATTCTTTTTCGTTATCCACTTTTATTTCATTATATAAAAATAAACACGCGCTATATTCATAATTTAATAAATTGATTTTTACTTTCGCTATTTTTGTATTTATCATTTTTTGTATTCCTATTTTTTTATATTACACTAATTATACTTAAATTAGTGTTAAGTATTTAAAGCACTTTCTCTTTGTCTATTTTTAAAATTCGTTTGTAATTTTGTAACAGAAGTTAAACTAGGAATAATATGTTTTAAAATACTAGGCGTAACCTTAGATATATAATTAACTGTGCTATTTATCATTTTCCGTTTCATTGTTGGTTTTTTATCTTCTATATAATGTTCAAATAACAAAGCAGATACATCTTGCAAATTAAAATTTCTGTCTACACCAGCTATTTCATTTTTCTCTTCCTCTGAAAGACTTTCTAATTCTTCTATTGAATTTACTTTGTATTTTGATATAAAAATTAATAACTTTAATAAATCCTGGATACCATATTCAGTAATCAATTCATTTACTTTATCAACACCTTTTGTTTTATATTTAGAATTTAAAAAATCATATATCAAAATACTATTATATATCTCATCACCAAAATGTGCTTCATACATATTAAAACTAGATTGAAAAGATATTAAATCCAAATCTTCAAATGGTGCTTCTATTATTTCCCTATCACCTATACTGGATAAAAGTTCCGCTGTTCCGTCGTCTGCAGTCAATCGATAGTTATTAGAATTATCTCTTCTTTTACTTATATTTTTCATTTCCATTAAACGTGCTATGTTAGCTGCATTAAAAGTACAAGATTCATTTTCTATATTTTTATATTTAACTGCTATTTCAGTATCTTTATTCTTTTCGTGATGCTCACGTCTTTCATTTAATTTATCATCTATATATTGATTTATATACTGCGCCATAGAACCACCCAAAGAATGACCTGTAACATTTAATTTTAAATTTTTATATTCATCTTTTATATCACCGTTTTCATCGAATAATAACTCATCAACAAATTCTCTAGCTTTTGCAAAATACTCCGGTTCTTTTATACCTACCCACATTTTACCATTCTGCTTCCAATCTTCTTTTATTGTAGTTCCACGAAACGTAATTGTTAATTCAGATGTATTCTGATTCTGAAAAGCCATTATTTGTGGACCTTTCTGATGTGTTAAGTCTGGTGAAGTTATTTTTAATAAATTATTACTGGTTATAAAATATAGTTTATCTGCAGTTAAGTTTGAAAAGTTTTCCGAAAAATAATCTTCAAATATAGAATCTATTTCATCTTCTTTATTTTCTTCTATTAATTCATCTTCCATTTCTATATAAAAATCTTCTTCGTCTTGTATTTGATTTATTTCTTCTATTACCATTTTTCCTGTTTTAGAATATTCTGGTGATACAACTTCTATTACTGTATTCATATAGTTTACTTCTAAGATACCATTATCTTCCCTTATATGTAAAGGAGAATTTAAAAAGGTCATATATTGCTTGTAGACCTCACTTTCCCCTAACTTATATAGATTATCAAAATTGTTTTTTAACAATTCCTTGAATTCTACATAACCTTTCATATCACTATATGCTACCATTGCAGATATAAAATTATCTTTCATTTTTATTATTATCCCTTGTAATTTTTAATATATTTCTTTCGCTTTATTCATTATAAATATTCTACCACTTACTTCATTTAACTATCATTGTTTTTAATATTGGATTTTTTGAATTAATCTCATTTTTTCAAACTACTATTTTATTTTTATATTTGTAAAGTTTATTTATTTATTATAGAGGCATATAGCAAAAATATTGTTTTGAAGTTATTTTTTAATAATAGTCTATCCGGAAATAAAAAATATCTACCCGGAAATTTTCCAGATAATAATAAATTTAAATTAAATTAAAAGTGATAAAAAAAAGAAAGAATAAAAAAATGAGGATAAAAATAATAAAAAAAATGATAATTTGTATTTCTTATCTTAAAAAAATATAAATAAAAAAAAGTTGTTTGAAAAAGGATTTTTTCTTAAGGTGTTTAATGTTATAATTAGCTGTAAGTGTAGGTATAAGGTTTTTAGTTAATCGCATCTTTTATTTTACTTTAATATTTTAATCCGTTTAACACCTTTTCTATTTTTATATAGTCTGTATTTATCTTTTAAGACATACTTATAAATATTTATATTATAAGTATGCATTTTTTGTTCTAATGTTCCAGGTATAAAACCAACATAATTATTTTCCATTCTACCTAAGCTTTAAAATTAAATTATATTTTTTTATTTGACTATGATATTCATTTAAGTATTCTTTGAGTTTAGAGATATTTTCTAATTGTTTTATTACCTCTTCTTTCCCAGTTTTAATTTTAATATGTTTCAGGTCTATAAAAAAATGCTCTATATAATTTTCTTCATTTGTAATAAAATTATATATATTTAATTTACATTCAAAATATCTAGTCTTGATGGTTTTATATTCTTCTTCATAAGAATATCCATTAGGAAATATAATTTCTTCTTCTATAATATTTTTAAAATGGTCTTTTAAATTTAATTCAAATAAATTAACATTGAAATATTTTGTAATTTGATTTTCAACTTTATTTAAGTATGTTTCCATTGTATTTATAGAAATAAGATTTTTCATTACAGTTGAAACAAATTTAGATATTTCTTTTGGTTTACTTAAATTATTAAAACGGTTTTTATATATCATTATTTTCTTATTTTCTTCATGTATAGACATAGTGTGAATTTTGAAATATTTTTTACCAGCAGTAATCATTATTAATTTCTCTACCTCTACACCTTTATGAAAACGTCTTGATTTTTCATGGTGTGTGTATTCCATAATAAAAATATCATTTACTTTTTTATATAATTTAAAACCTAAGTCAGTGAAAAGTTTTATTTTCGGATTACTATTTAAATCTAATAAGTGTTGTGCTTTGTTATTATCCAATTTTAATTCCTTTGTATTTTTATAATCCTACTATAAAGAGGCTTAACAATTACTTAATTACTATTTTTATTTTATTTTAAGTTTATTTTAAGTTTATGTTTATTAAAATAATTTTAATTTAATTTAAGGTTGATAATGATTATGAAAAAAGATTTTATAAATATAATAAAAGAAGGTGCTGATTTATCTGATACAAGTTTTATTTATATTGGAAGACCTAGTAAGTTTAAAAATCCATTTCCAACTAAACCTTCAAAATTTTCTACATTGAAATATTCACATGAAGAAAGTATGAAAATGTTTTATAAATATTTTGAAAAAGAAATCACTACAAACGAAGAATTAAAAAAATATATTAAAAATAAATTAGAAGAAGTAAATAATTTTACATTAAGTTGCTTTTGTATTCATAAAAGTTTTACTAAAAAAGATTATGACAATTTTAATATCTTGGATACAACTTGTCATGGTGAAATTATTTCTTTCTTTATTTTTAAGTATTTTCTCTTGTAATATATTTTTATATATGCTATTATATGGGTATTGAAAGAAAATAAACAATTTTAAAAAAGGAAATAATATGTTTTGTATACACGCAATATTTGATAAAACGCACTTAAAAGAAATACTAGAAGATTTGATTGAAAATAATTTACCAGGTATAACTATTTTAGAGGCTTTCCCAAAAGGCCTTTTTGAAGTTAAAGAAAATACACATCCAACACTTGACGAAAATAAAAAAGTTAAAATAGAAGTTGTTGTAGCTAATGAAAAAATTAAATTATTAGTTATAGAAATAATTACTAATGTTTGTATGGACTTAGGATATGGCGCAGGTAAAATCTGGATTACAAAAGTAGAAGAAGTAATTAGAATTAGAACAGGTGAAAGAAATGAGGACGCATTGATAATAAATAAAAATAATAATGCTAAATATAAAAATCAACAAGAAGTTTATTTTAGTTCAACTGATACACCATCATCTTAAAAAGGAAAATTATGATTGATAAAAAAATTATATCTATAAACGAAGTAAAACAAAGTGTTGAAAATAATTATGAGATTTTACGTGAGAAACATTTAAAAATCTTTTTAGAGAATATAGATAAATATACAACTGAAAAAAATAAAGAATATGGAAATGAAATTTTCGAAGAGGGTTTTAAATTAGGATTATTATGTGGCGAGTTTCAATTCTATTTTGAAAAACTTTATGACTTAGAAGTTCTTAATAAAACACTTAATGAAACGGAAGAAGAATTTGTTAGTTTTTTTAAAATACAAGAAGATAAATATTTTGGAAAAATTACAGTTATAAATCCTAAAAAAAATAATTCAAATGAAAAGAAAAAAATTCTTTTTTAAGATAGATTATTTTTTATAATACCTACTTTAAAAATAAAATAATTTTATTTTTTTTGAAGTAGGATTATTTATATACTTTCTATTGGGTAGCAAGATAAGTTTGACAACAACCTTTTAGTGTTGGTTTACCTAAAATGACAATATTTGATATTTTAACTACTTTAAAGGTCTTTTAAGGTTATTTGTATAATAATGTTGCCAACTGTAAAAATAAGAGGAAAACTTAAAAATGGCTAAAAAAAATAACATAGTTTATACGTGTCCAAACGAAAAATGTAATGCAGAACCAACAACAAAATTTACTTTTTTATGTAATAAATGTGGCTCGCAAGTTGAAGAAAAAGAAGTAGAAAATTTAGTAATTAAAGGTAAAACTTCAAAAAAAAGCCTCACAAGTTACCCTTCAAAATCAAAAAAAATATCCGAAATAGACTCTGAAAATGCTAACAGAATAGACACAGGAATTAAACAAATCAATATAGTTTTTGGAAAAAATTCTAAGAATAATTCTAGTGGTTTAGCACAAGGCTCTGTCAATTTACTGTCAGGACATCCTGGTGTTGGTAAGTCAACTTTACTACTAAGTATCATTAATAATATAGCAAACCAGTTCGTAAAAGAAGGAAAAAACTGTATATATATTTCTGGAGAAGAAAGTGAAAGTCAGATAAAAGATAGACATGAAAGACTATGTTTGACTGCTGATTATAATATAATTTCCGAAACAAATTACGAGAAAATTAAGACAGATATAGAGAATAACGACTTTATTATTATAGATAGTATTAACACTATTTATATAGATGGTGTTGGAACAATTGGTGGTATATCACAAATAAATGAAGTGACTACCAACCTTATAGAAGTTGTAAAAAAGAACAATAAAACTCTTTTAATGATTGCACAAATTAACAAATCCGGAGACATGGCTGGGCCACAAAGATTAGCACATATGGTAGATGGAGTGTTCTTTTTTGACGACTTTGATGACAGTGGTATCTTTAAAATAATCACTAGTGAGAAGAATAGATTCGGTAAAGTTAACGAGACAGCTATCTTCGAAATGACAGAAAAAGGTATGGTAGAAATAGCAGACCCTTCTATGATTTTTATTGATGAAAATGGTAGTATTGGAACAGCTTTAAGTTTAATTTTCAAAGGAAATAGACCTATTATTATTGAAATAGAAAGCTTAGTAGCGAAGACTGAAAGTGAAAAAACTATAACAACAGCAGTTGGTTTAGACCAGAAAAAGATATTCCAAATAGTAGCTATTTGTTCAAAATTTTTAAAGATTTCTATGTATCAAAAGAACATTTTTTCTAATGTTGTAGGTGGGTTAAACTTAACAAAAGGTAAGCCACAAACACAAATTGATTTAGCTATTTTAGCTAGTATTTTATCTTCTGATAAGGAAGTGAATATCAATCAATATATCTTTATAGGGGAAGTTTCTTTAAGTGGAAGTATCAGAAAAGTTCCACAAGAGAATGTTTTAATAGAACATATAGAGATGCTTTTTAAAAATAAAACGATTATATCTAACACAACAGGTTACAAACATGTAACCGATTTAGTGAAACTTTTTTAATCTATATACACTTCTTCTTCTTTTATTTCTTTTAAAAGATAGTTTAGTTCTAAACTATCTTGCATCATTTTGTATGTAGATTCTATACCATTTACGTTATCATATATAAAAAATACCTTATCTTCTTTCTGTATATATACCTCTTCTTTTAAAGTAATATCTAACTTAATAGTGTCTCCATCCCTAATAATAAAAAGTATTAAAAGACTAGAATTTTTATTTAGTAATTCATAATTTGCTTCAAAAATAGAGTAAGGTATTTTCTCGCCTTGATTTATTTTTGAATATAAAGCGTAAGCATTTTCTTGTGTTATATGTATTTCTTCATATAAAGGTTTTTTAAAATTAGCTATTATATGGTTATACAATTCGGTTATATACTCTTCTTCTTGACCCTTAAAGTATTTGATTATTTTAGTAAAATCTTCATTTATTAACATATAAAATGCTTCATATGACAATATTTTATCTATATTGAAAACTTTAATTTCTCTTGATACACGCTTTATAAGAGCCTCATTGATTTCATAATTTACTTTTACAAAAACCTTTTTATTACTATCTATTTTATGAATATTTTCTGCAATAATATAATTAAGATAATCATCTTTCGTAGTTATAAACACTAGTTCATACTGGTCAAAATCAATCTGTTTAGTTATTGTTTCTGGATAACGTGCATCACCAGTTAATACATTTTCATCTTCTAAATTTTCTATTGTGTCTATAAAAGTCAATGTATCTAAATGACTTCTTAATTTCTTATCCAAAGTTTTTCCTAGGTTTCCATGCCCTATAACCAACATACTTTTCTTATCCATAGTCATTACATTATTAGTCATTGTCCCGGAGTGTATCCAGTTAATAAGATTTGATAATTCAGGATTATTAAACAACAATAATAATTCTTCAGCTATTATTTTATAAGAATTTATATTCTTTTTTTCACCTATTATTTTAAATTCCCTATCTTCTAATTTTGTTTTTGTATGATTGATTATTTTTATTTCTTCATTTAAAAAACGTGCATTTATAGTAGTTTTTAAGTTATATCTTTGTTCATCTGAAAGAGCAATAACAGCTTTACAATTTGTATATTTTACACCTGCCAATATAAGACTTTCTTTTAAAGACGGTTCTAAATTTAGATGTACAATACGTGATTTATCAGTATAATTCAAAGTTATATCTGTATTATTCTCTGCATTATTTTCTAAAATAATGATATTCATTTTATATTTACTAGCCAATATTTTGTTTACTAATTTCTTAGCAGCATAACTATAACCAGATATAATTATAAAATTATCTGTTATTTTTTTTATCTTATTTTGTTGTCTTGTTAAGATTAAAAAGTTCATAAAATCTTTATCTTGAAATATAGATACAATCTTAGATATCGCGTAAAACCATGTTATTACTGTAAATATTATTGATAAAAATACCCATACTTTTTGCAAATATGTTAACGGATTTTCCCCTTCACCATAACCTATCGTTGTTGCTGTATATAGAATAAAGAATAGAGCATCGAAGAAACCCATATGTGTTTGATTACCGTTAGCGTCTAAACCAGGTATTATAGTTAAGCCGAATATAGCAATAGAAAAAGTAATTACTATAAGTATTAAAGGATTTCTTAATTTCGAGATAATATAAGCATTCTTCTTATAATTAAGGTCTCTTGTATCTGTTATTTTCATAGACTTCCATATTCTTTTTTTATATTATAAATAAAAAGAATATGAATGTTTATGGATTTAAATAGGATTTAAAATAAACTCAAAATAAGAAGTATCACTTCTAGCATTATATTTTACATTTATATCTGTTTCAAAAACAGTTTCGTTTTCTAATTCAACAGTACCATTTTTTTGTTCAAAATATAAATACGTATTACCAGCGTGGTCTTTTATATTAAAATAAGATATTCCTGATTTTGCTTTTTTTAATTCTATATTACCCATATGTGCAACTATCTCTTTATAACTCATGTTAAGCTTCACATCAGTCCAATAAGGTTGAGGAACAACATAAAAATAGTCAGACATTATTCTTAGATATTTCACCGGGTCTATATTATTGAATTTATTAACATTTATTTGGTTTAATTCTATTTCCGGAACAGATATTTTATTTTCAATAATATTAAATAACTCTTTGAAAAAAGTTTCGCTTTCGTCTATATCAAAATCTTTTTTATCTCTATAAAAGAAAATACCAGCAGCCATATCATGTCCAAAAATATCAACAGTTAAACCCTCTGTTTCCAATAGTTTTCTAACCTCTTTATCTTCTTGAAATAAATATTTAAAACTCATATAATCTTTTGAACGCATACTTCCATTTATCATTTTGTATCCGTCTTTTTCCGTTTGTGCCAATGTTAAAAAACTTTTTCTTTTATCTACCTCTATAAAAGCTTGTATTGATAGGATTTCACGCATATAACTACCCTTTAATGAGTAATATACTTCGAATATATCATTCTTATATGTTTTATATAATTTTTTATCTACGATTGAAGTTTTTAAAAAGTTTTTAAATTTATTTAACATATTTAAAACCATGTAAGCTTCTTTGAAAAAGAAATCATCATTTGAAGTTTTTAAAGAATTTTTATTCATTAAAAGAAAAACAGGCATCTCTTTTATATACGAGTAAACTATGTTTTTTTCCATCACAGTGTCTGTTCCCATAAAATGTGTATATACTTTCTTACTTTGCTTATTTAAGAATGTTAAATATTCTAATAATGTTTTTCCATCTAATGTATCTACATTTATATCTAAATCAAAATTTTCCTTTATCCAATTGCCAAATACTTTTTCTTCTAACTGACAAAAGTTTCTTAATACAGAATTTAATCTACGTGAAGAATTAAAAATAGAAATAACTTTCGAAATACTAGCTTTCATTTTATATTTCATTTTATCATCTGGTATCTGATTAAAAAAATCTTGGCTTTCTTTATATTCATTTATTAAATACATAGACAATAAAGAATCACTTTTTGTTCTTAAATCTTGCATAATATCTAAATTATAATTTATCATGTCACCGATATTAGAAAACAAAGCCGTTGCCTCTATCTCTTTATCTAACTCTGTATTACTAATATTAAGCTGACACAATACTTCTTTCATAAATAAATAAAAGACATAGCCACCAGAATATGAACTAGTGTATTCCTTACCTTTGATAGTTATATTAAGAAATTTAGATTTAGTATTCAATTCAATAGCTTCCGGGTCTATAACATAATCTACTATATCAAATACACCTTCGGTTTCGTTTGCTATATGGTGGTCAGTTATAATTATTTGTGCATTAGGATATTTTTCACGCACTAATTCTAACTCTATTTTATTATTTATTCCATTATCAGCAGTAACTATCAAAACTTTTTCTTGACTATCATTTAAGAGATTATCAACTTGTTCAAAAGTTATTCCGTGAGTTCGACCATATGTGAAATAATTTTCATATATATGTTTATATCCATATGTGTTTTTTAGATACATATCAATGGCAGTCGCTATACCACGTGCACTAGTCCCATCTAAATCATTATCTGTTAGAATTAAAATTCTATTTTTTGATTTTAAATATTCTATAAATAAAGAAGCCGCTTTATCTATTTTTTCTATTTTATCAAAGTTTTTTGTTATTTCTATTGTAGATAGATTTAATATTTTTTGATAATCTTCATCCATAGTTAAATCTAAACCTGAAAAATCTTTATTTTTCTTTAAAAAAAAGCTTTCTATATTGCTTATTAAAAATTCTTCTTCTTCATTTAATGTTTCTTTTTCTTTAATTAGTTGTAATATATTTCCCATTTTGTTTCCTAAAAGTTATTTATTTATTTCATTATTATTTTGATAATATAATATTTGTGATTAATTATAACTTAAAAGGCTGAATTAGAGAAGATGAAAGAATAAACCAGGCATGTGCCTAGTCTTTATTTTTAGCATTACGTCTATCGTAACTATTACTAAAGTTTAGTTTTGGCATTACACCTTTTATTATTTGAACTGTTTTTGGTTTTATGAATGTACAAACATAAGCATCTGGCCTAGTAGCTGTCAACCCATATGTTTCATCTATTTTATAATCTAACAAAACACCATTGTAATAAATAGGCTTTTTACAAACAGCTTTCATAGTTTTTAATATAGGACATACATTACTTTTAGCAACTGTTCCATCATCACATATAAGTGTGGATTTAAAAGAACCATCTATTTTTACACCATTCTTTACAATTGTTTTAATATCATATTTTTTTGTAATGTCTTCTACTTGTATAGAAACTGTTTTATAACCGTTTTCAGTAGTCTTAATTAAGTAATCTTCTGTAAATTTATAATTAGTAGGCGTATAAGTTCCTTGCAAGATACAAGTTTTACTTGCCGCATCATAGTTATATCCCTCTTCACATCTTATTTGAACGGCACATAAATTTCTATTTTCTGATTGTAACTTATCTAAAGTAGATTTATTCATTAATTCTACTTGACTTGGAGCTAATTTATTTTTTACAAAACTAGGATTAGAAGCCTCTAAAGTAGTTAACGGTGCATCATCTAATTGTGTTATTACACTCCAATTAACAGGCTCGATATATGAATCACAAGTTTCTGTTGTTAAAGCATACATACCAAAAGATTTCTCAGTTATATCATTTAATTTATTTATAGGTTTTAAAGAGCCAGAATCAAAATAATCACTATCTTTCTTTATATCAAAAACAAAACATATCTCCCTATCTTTACCTAAATTATCTAATAATTTATAATTAACAATACCAGTGTTTTTATCAACTGAATCATAATAATCCGGTGCCTTGTTAATAAAATTCAATATATCAATATTAGTAGAATTAGTTGATATCACAGGTGCTCTATTGTCTTTGTTTTTTACTATTACCTTTGATAATACAGCAGGTTTATTCATTGATACACGTGTATAAGCTTTATAACCTAGATTAGAATTAGTTTGGTCATATAATTTTATAACATCATTAGCTGTTTTATTATTTGTCCCCTTACCTTTTAATAAGTCACTATAGAATAAAACCGAAGCTTCCGAGGCTGTATTAAAAGTTGTATCACTATCTATACAATAATAAGAATATCTATTTGTATTATCTAATTTTAATTTAAAATCAACATTCAAAGTAGAATTTCTTCCTATGCTAAACTTACTACTCTCTATATTCATTACAAAATTATTTAAAGGATTACTAATTAAATTGCCATTAGCATCCAGTTTTATACCACTTAATAACGGCTTACCACTTGAACTTAGATTATTGTTAGTAGTAACCGTAGGCGTAGAATAAATAGTAGTTCCGTAACACTTATTATCTGTTTTAGAAGACACAAATACTTTTTTGTAACTAACACCTGATTTGTTAATAGGTCTTTCTAATTCAATAGTATCCGAACCACTTGTAAAAGATTTATAACAAATGTTATAAGGAATATTATTACTTTCACTTAATCTTGTTACCAAAGACCAATCTCCAGCAATATTACAAGGATAATTTTGTGTTTTATTTAAACCAAATATAACATCACTTCTAATTTCTGTTCCACTAGAATTAACTGTGTATTCATTTATATTAGAAGATACAATAGTAATTAAATCTTTAGTTACTGATGCAGTTGTAACATCAGCATTATAACAATAATCTATTTTATTTTTAATACCGCTTAAAGGTCTATCGTTGTTAGGGCAATTATTGTATAAAACGTCATTTAATACATATTCACTATTCTCAGAAGAATCTATTAGTTCAAGTATAGTCTTCTCTGATTTTCCTTCAAATTTTGTCGGTTTAGAATCTGGTATTGCACATAACGCATTATCACAAAAATAATTTAACACTTTGTTTTTATTATTAGCAGTAAGATTCCACTCATATACTATTAAATATGGTTTTTTCTCTAATTTTGTATTTAATATTCTAGTAGTAGTGTCGTTAAAACCTTTAATTATATCTGCATCGTTTATCATTATGATTTCGTCAAAAGACATTTTATCAGCACCATAATTATAAATTTTTGTAGGTTTTCCTAAACCTGTTACAGATAAAATAACATCTTCATTTTTATTTTCTGGTAATACGAATATAGGCAATCTTAACACATTTTTACCTTTAACTCTATAACCTTCTTCAAAAAATTCAGAAGCTGTTTTAGACATAGTATTATCAGACATAGTATGTTGTGATAATAAATTAAATTCTTTACCAAAATTTTCGCCAACAGATATAGAATTTGTTAAAGCATATTTAACGTGTAAAGTTTTCTTATCAGTAGTTATTCTTTCATATTCTGTTGTAGAACAAGTTTTTTTATCTTTTGACATTGACCATTTTGGTGAAGCACCAATAGTTTCGTAAAAAGATTTTATAACGTCATCCATTACAATATTAGGACATATCTCAGTTTCTGTCAAAGTAGTGTTTCCATTAAAAACTTCTTTTAATAAATCTAAATCAGTATCTACAGTCCCTTGCTTTGCTTTATATACACAACCGTTAGTGACAGAACCAGCTGTTGTATTGTCATATTCAAACCCATAAGGACATTTTGCTTCTATCGACTTATTATCACAAGCTTCTTTTTTTAATTGACAGATAACACTGGTTCCATTAATTCTTACCTGTTTAATTTCACCCGAAGATTTTCTATAAGTTTTTCCATTTAAAGAATATTCAGTAGGACAAGTTAAATTTTCATTTTCTTGAACACACATTTTTAAATAATCATTATAAGTTTTTCCATTGTTACAAACAGGAAAAGCTTCAGCCTGACAAACAAAAGCATTTTCGTTATAATCATAAGTTAAAGTAAATACTTCTTTATCCGCATTTGGAATACCTGTATTACAATCTGGTAATTGTATAAGAGTATATTTATAAGTACAAGCATAAGTTTTGTTCTTTGTGATATTAAAAGGTGTTAAATCTTCAAATTTATTTTTTATAAAACCAAATCTATTATCCATACTAGTAGAACCGATAACATTACTATATTCGTAAGTTTCATCTTCTAAATGCACATTAAATAAATTCTTTTGATAATAAAATTCTTCGTCACTTTTATTATAGTTGAAGTTATAATTTATCTGTTTATTTAATAAAAAACCTCTATATTTTGTTGTACCTTTATTTTTATAAGTATAAGTATTACCATTATATGTATGAACATTAACTCTAGGTTGCATTAATGATTTATAATTAATGCCTTCTATTTTATAATAATTTGTATTATAAGCCGCTGTCTCATCAGACTGTGTTAGGTCATGTTTTAAAGATAATGTTTTATCAGTTTGATTATATTTAATTTCATTAGAAATCGAAACACTTTCAATTGATATATCAAAAGACATAGCCTTTCCAGACTTTAACACTTTTTTATCATTATTCGCAATGTTTTTATATTTCTCTTGCTTTGAAAAGTTTTTATCACCGAAAGGATTAAAATCACTTGGTATTAGAGTACAATAATAATCTGTATTATGAATCGCGTCATTATAAGTAATCCTTTTACATTCGCCACCAACATTATGGAAATTATTAAAAGTATTACAATTAGCATCAGTTTTCACAGGTATTTCATACATTACAGCTTGACAAGAATTAGCTAATTTAGGTCTAGTAATATAACAAAATTTACTTCTATTAGAAGATATAACATATTTTCCATTACTTTCGCAATCACCATATTCTTGTATATTATTAGTACAACCATCTAACTTTTTAACATTTACACACCATGCAGGTAAAGAACTAGAAGGAATACTATGAATATTAAAGTTATTTAAAGTTTTACTTATAGTATTATTAGGTTGCTCTTTTGGTTGCATAATAATAGTTCCGTTATTATTTAAAGTTTTACACGTAAAAATCATATTTAAAGAAGTTGCACGTAAATCAGCAAATAAATCAGAAGCTGCATATCTAGTTACATAATACATATAATGATGTCCGTCGGAACCAGCTGGCATACCACTAGATTGAACTTTCATACTATGATTAGCCATGGAAGTTTGAATATCTTTACACACTTTATTAGTAAATATATTATATAATTTCGAACAACTAGATACACCAAATGGTTTTGTGCCATAACTAGAACATACAGAAGAATATCTCTGTGTTGTAGGGACGCCACTACAATAACTAGTAGAAGGAGTTTTATTCGCAGTAGATTGTCTTCTATTACCAAAAGAAACATCATGCCCAACATATTCACCCATACCTTGTATATTGTAACTTTTTGAATTCCATATTAAATAATTTTCACCTGGTGTCCAGTAAAAATATGCCTTTTCTCTATTATTTATCGTTAATACACCGTCTAATTTCTGTAAATCGAACGAGTTTTTTGCTTCATTAAATTGATGACTTAAATTAGAAATACTTAAACCTGTTGGTTTTGTATGTCCGTCAAAGCCAAAAGTTCCTTTTAATTTTGCAGATACTGCTATATTACCCATTTGAATATCTGGGAATATCGGCAATGAATAACACATTAATTCATTTTTTGAATTATATTTCATTATATATTTTATAAATGAATTACCATTTTTATCAGATTCACACCCTTTTGTTCCAACTTCTGATTTTATACATCCTTTAAATTTTAAACCATTAAGAAGAGTAGAACCAAAATAATAACCAGGAGAACAAGATTCTTTCGCACATAATCCACCACCTATATAACTATAACCAGATGAACAAAAAGTTTTAGGCTCTGTTTCTACCAATTCACAAACATTTGTAGAATTTATAATTTTGTCATTACAATCGATAACTTGTTCACCCAACTTACAAGTTTGTGGATAAACAACTGTTTTGTACATTGTATTAGTCTCTTTTAACGCATTAAATAATAATTCTTCTCCATATATGTTATTACGAACCAAAGTTCTATTTTTATTTTGATAGCTGTAATCAGCAAAAATGTCTTCTACAAAATATTTTTCTTTATCTCTCTCGCCGTTATATTGTGTTAAATCTAAATATAAGTCATTATTAACATAGGTACTATTTTTATATAATAAATCCAACAAACCTTGGTATTCATTTGAATATATATCTTCTTCATCTAATGTTTCTATTACATTGTTTATATCTAATAATGCATTATCAAAAGCATCTTTCAATTCTTTATATTCTGTTATTATCTTAGAATCTATTTCGTTTACTATGTTTATAGCGTCATTAGCAGTTACAGAAGGCATAGGTTTTATTGGCACAACCTTGTCTGAAATAATAATAGATAAATCTTTTATATCTTGAAGTAATTTATCTTGTTCTGCAAATATTTTTTTGTATTTTTCTATTTCAGCTTTACCTTCATCTGTATTTATATTGTAATTACTTTGAAGATTTGTATCTAATAATTTAATTGAGTCAGCTAATTGAACCTGAAACATTGTTACATCATCATTTAAATCTTTTATTCTAGTTGTAAAGCCAGAATCTAAATCATATGATAAAAATTTATCGTTTATATTGTTAATTACCAAAGTTTTCGAGTTTAAAATATCTAATATTGCTTTTATTTTAGGATTACTATTATCATACTTGAATAAACTAAGACATTTGTTAGTATCAGGTACCAGTTGTGGGTTTCCTATAGAAGTTTGATATAAATTTGCCTTAACTTTACAATTATCAGATAAAACTGCACCATATTCGGAGTTAGAACAAACAGCTTGCGTAATGTCTTGTCTATACTCGTAACTTTTATTAGAAACATTTGCATGAACTAAAAAAGAACCATCCGCACAAGTATTATATAAAACATTATAACCAGAACAAACGCTTGTAACATTTTGATTTAACACTGCTCTATCATGAAAAGTAAAACTATTTTTTACTGTTTGATTATTTGGATAATAAGTAGATTTAATATAATCATAAGTCTTTTTCATAGTATTAACATCAAATATCAATAACTTATAATTCCAATCACCACTTGATGGTTTTTTAATTAAATCAAAAGTTGTACCGTTATATTTAAAAGTATCTTGCAATACTATTTTTGTAAAAGTAGTTTGTGTTTCTATATTCCCATCAATATTATCATTACCTTGAAAATAATAAAAATTTGAATTATTCCTATCAAGAACAACTTGTTTTGTAGTATCTTTAAAGTAAGTATCTTTACTATCAACTCCAACCGCAGTTGTTTGTCTGTTACCATTTTCGTCTATATAAGGCTCACCTGTTTTATAGATTTTACCATCAGATTGAAAATAACCACTTGTATAAATTAAAGCTCTCTTCGTTAAAGCATTAACCTGGTAAATTCGATTAGTATCAAAGTTTGTTGTGTCCAATAACTCTTCTATTTCTTTTTTCTGTAAATCGAAATCATTTTTAATGATATCTGTATAATTTGGATTTTCTATTAAATCTTTATAAGTATAAGTTTCATAATTATTAGCAACCGTAGTTTTCTTTGTGTTCATTAAAGTTGCAAATTGTCTTCCCTTATAAGTTACTACTCCAGTAGAATTAGCATTATCACTATATGTAGCTTTTCTTGATATTCCAGTGTTAGGTAAAAGCTTTGCTTCACCACTACTTATTAAAACGAAAGCATATTCCTTTCCATTCTCGAGTAAATCATTTGATAAAACAGTAACGTCACCGTCTCCCTGCGTAGAATATATAGCGGCATCTGTTAATCTAGAATCCATATTTAGTTTATAATTATTTAAAACATTCCAAGTACAAGCACTACTTTTAAAATTCGTTATATCATTTTTATTAGTTAAAAAATAATATTTATCTTTTAATACATTTATTTTATCTTCATACTCATTGATACAAACAGGTGTTCCAAAACTTTCATAAAACAATCTATCATTATTTTTTGGTAAATTATCACAACTTTTTGTAATTTTATCTTTAAAATCAACAACTTTTGAATTCGATACTAAGATTATATCTTTATTATTAGATACTTTCGGCGTTTTACAAGTATAATAATCGCTTTTACGTCTATAATCTTGACTAATAACTTTCTTTTCACATATCCCATTATTATTAAGCGTAAATCCGTTTTCACAAGTTTGAATTACACTATTTTTTGTCATATACCTAACACAAGTTTTTGTATTATTTAAAAAATCTACATTTCCTATTACATTTCCATTTAATAAAACTTGCCCTTTAACATAAGTATAAGTATTATTTGAAATGTCCCTAGAAGATATAATTTGTTTCTCACCGGCCTTATTTAATTTAAATGAATGAATAACATTTAAGTCGTAAGTCCTTTTAGTGCTACTAATTCTTATTTTATCCATTAACTGATACAAAGAAGGATTTTTACATTTATAAGTAGCATCTTCTATATCAGTATATTTCTCTTTTACAGATATAGTAATTTGCTTTTCTACTCTTGATTTCGTTTTTGCATATACTTTTGCAATATTAGTATTAGTATCTTTACTAATTTTTGGGTTACTATTATTATCTATATTATAAACAGTAGCATTATACAAAACTTCACTTTGTGGTTTACCTATCATATTAATAACAGCCGAACCAATTTTATTGGATTTTTGACCAGATATATTATAAAGTAATTCTTCTTTATCTAAAGTATTATTTATATCTGATTGTACATTATGAAGGATTTCAGATTTCGTTAATGGATTGACACCCGCAACTTTCTTTTCCATTATTTTTGCATTGATTCTTTTGGTATATACCGCAGTGGTACCTTCATTTTCTATTGAAGTTGTAGAAGGTATCGCGTTAGTATTTATAGGCAAATCATATATAGCCCTTAAATCTGTGTTAGTTTCTGAGTTTATTTGCTTCTCTATTGTTGTTATATCGCTTTGATTAGATATATTTACAGCATATATATTATTAAAAATTAATGCAGTAGAGAACAAGATATTCAGTGTTTTTTTATAGATGTTCATCTTTTTGTTTCCTTTGTGATGTTAATTGTTGTTAAATATATTATAAAAACTTTTTAAATAATTCTTTTTAATTTGATTTTTTTGGTATAATTAAGCAAAGGAATATATATATGGATTTAAAATCAATAATAAGTAGTTTTATTATATTTTCAGCATTAGCATTAAATATCGAATTTATATTAGGGGGTTCACAATCATTAGAATTTCATAATATAAATATTTTATTCTTTGCTATTGTTTTTAATATAATCTCTACAATAAATAAATTAGGTGAAACTAACAACATCGGTAATCTAATCATATCTAGCTCGATATTATCGGTAATTCAGCTAGTAGTGGCTGCTTCATTGTGGTTCTATTATTCACAGTCTTCAATTGGTCTTACAGGTTTAAATGTTGAAAAAATAGTTAATGTTGCCATAGGTGCGTTGATTTTTAACTTTTTATCTGTTATAATGCTGATTATTCAAACTTTTAATCTAAGAAGGTAGTACATGAAAAATAATAAAAACGGAAAAATAATAACAGTAACAAGCGGTAAAGGTGGAGTAGGTAAATCAACTACATTAGCTAATATAAGTTGTGCATTAGCAGAAGAGGGTAAGAAGGTAATCGCTATAGATTTTGATATAGGATTACGTAACTTAGACATGATATTAGGTCTTGAAAATAGAATTGTATATGATGTTATAGATGTAATGGAAGGTCGTTCACAATTAGCACAAGCAATAATAACTTTTAAGAAAAATAAAAATTTATCTTTTTTAGCTGCTTCACAAACTTGTGATAAGAATATTTTAAATATTGATAAAGTAAAAAAACTTTTAAATGAATTAAAAACTATTTACGATTATGTTTTAATAGATTCCCCAGCAGGTATAGAAGGTGGTTTTGAACATGCTATGGTTTTAGCTGATGCAGCTTTAATTATAGTTAATCCAGAAATATCAGCAATACGTGATGCAGATAAAATTATTGGCTTAATTGATGCAAAAAGTGAAAAAGCTAAAAATGGTGGTGAAGTTGAAAAATATTTAATCATTAATAGATATAAAGAAGAAATGGCTAACGCAGATGAATCTTTAAACATTCAGGACATTATAGATATCCTAGCTATTGATTTAATAGGAATTGCACCAGAAGAGGGTAACCTAATTTCTTATACAAATAAAGGCGACCCTATATTCTTCGATAAAAATACTAATTTAAGTCATGCTTATACTAGAATAGCAAAAAGAATTATAGATGGTGGCGTATTGACAGAAGAAGATTATAAAAAATTAAATAGCACAGATAGCTTTTTGAAGAAAATCTTTAACAAAATAGCTCAATATAAAATAGCTTAAGAAGGGGAGTATATATGTTAAATAATATTTTAAACTTATTTAAAAGAGAGAAATCTAATTCAAAAGAACAGGCAAAAAACAGACTGACTTTAATATTAGCACATGAAAGAACATCTAATATAGAATTTATAGATGATTTAAAAAGAGATATTATGGAAGTTATCCAGAAATATAATAAAGAGCCAGAAGATGTTGTGTTTAAAACGTCGGAAAACCGAGATATAAGTGCATTAGAAATAGAGATTAAGATATAATCCTGTTTCTAATAATGTTAAGCTTTAAATAACTTAAATTTAAAGCTCAATTATCATTAAAGTGATAATTCCTTCAATAATAATTCATTTGATTTTTTTAATTCATCTTTTGCTATTTTAACAGCGTCATGATATTTGTTAGTATTGAATTTCAAAGTTGCTTTGATTTTTTCAATTTTCTTTTTAAGTGACAATAATCTTTTACCTTTAGACATTACTTCATCGGGGATATAATTTTCATCCATTAATTGTTTTATTTTTTCTGTTTTATTTTTCATATATTTATCATGCATGAAAACCAAATCTTTCTCTTCTTGCTCCAATCTCGCTAATGCGTTTTTTGCATACATATTAGAAGAATATTTTTCTTTAAAGAATTCTAAATCATTCTTTCTTTCTGTAAAATCAGCTAGTTCTTTTGCAGCGTCACGCTCTATTTTAGCTAACGTATCTTTTTTAGCTAAATCTATTTCTAATTCCATTGAAGATTGTTCACTTTGAAATTGTATTTGCTTAGTTTTTATTTCCTCAACTAATACACCACTTATATTTGAACCTATCTCGAAACTACTTGAATACAACGCACTACTTAGTAACACGCTTATTAAAAAACCTTTTTTCATCTTACCTTCCTTTTATTTTGTTAATTAATGTATTAGTTCTTAAATCATAATAAATTTTTAATTTATTCTTATCTTTAAGATACTTCTGTTTTAATTTTTCTAATTCTTTATAGTATCTATTTCTAAAAATTAACTTATTTTCGTAATAGTCACCCTTTAAATTTAAGAATTCTCTTTCGGATACTTCTATCAATCTAGTTTTAGAATTTATATTATTATAAATCATTAAATAGTCTTTTGACTTTTTTGGGTATTTTTTTAATGTTTTTGTTTTTTGTTCTATTTCTTTCATATCTAATAAATATTTTTGTTTAGCTTCATAAAGTTCTAATTTTGCACCCTGAACAGTTTTATCAGCATATCTGTTCTGCATTCTTGAACGAATAATTTTTTGTAATTCTATTTCATAAGTTTTGTAGTCATTTTTTAAAGTTTGTTTTTGAATCGTCAAATCACTTAATTTTTTACTAATTGACCTTTCTAATTCTATCTCTTTTAAACTTATTTTTTTTTCTTCTTTAAGTTTTACATTATAGAAATTTTCTTCTATTCCTATTTCTTCAGTAGATTTAAAAATAACGTCACCGTTTATTTTTTCCACAACCTTTATATCAACCTCTTTAATATCTTCTTTTCCGCGAATACTTTCTTCTATCATTGCCTTTTGATTGTTTAAGAAATGCGGATTCTCTATTTCTTTCTTCACATTCATTGCATCATGTTTTTTTGCTTCTGTTCTTTTAGGTTTAACTTTCTTACGTGTATCTATGTCTATTTTTTCGTTATCTATAGTAAAAAAATCATCATCGGATACATTTTTTAATTTATCAACATTAACTTCATTTGATAATGCTAATGTAGATAATAAAACAATAGATAAAATACTTTTCTTCATAATAATACCTATTGAACTTTATTCATTATAATATCTTTGAAATCTGGATATTCCATATTTTCATTGATTATATATATAACACTTATCTTGTTAGTGATTTCATCTGTAATAAAATAATAAGCTCTAGGTTTAGCAGAACCATCTTTTTTTAATTCGTAACCAGTAAAATAATAACCATGATATAAAGAATTTTGTATATTTGTCTTAACATACTTATAATAATCTAACCTTTTGATGTCAGATATAAAATCTGTAAAATCATTTATATAAATTCTATCTAATTCATATTCATCTATTTCCATTTCATTTTGATTAACATTATATATGTTTACACTATTACTAATATATTTTGTAATATCTTCAAAATCATTTTTTATAGTATATTTTAAACCTTTTTCTAATTCTTTTTCATTCATTTGTCTTTTTTGAACTTGTTCGATATTATCTTCTATAAGAATATAAGTTAATTCAGAGGGAGCCAATTTTGTTTTTATAGCTACACCATAATCAACGTAATCTTTTACTTTAATATATGAATCAGTTAAGTTTTTAATTTTTAAAATAGCGATTGCTTCACTTTCCTTAGTCAAAGCCTTAAATAAGGTTAAAGATACTTTTTTATCTGACTTTAATACTTTGTTTATTAAAATTCCATCATTCATTATTCTATCTATCTTATCGATAGACACACTATCAATAGCATTCAACATTGACACATTAAGTGCTATTGCAGCTATTCCACTTATTATTATTTTCTTAAAATTCATATTTACAACCCTCTTCTTCTTTTATGATTTTTGTTTTGAATAACTCTTTACATAGAAAGTCTAATTTTTTATGTTTAAATATATCCATTACGTTCGTTATTATTATATTATAATCTATTTTTTCACGTTCTATGTATTTTTTAATAAATTTATATATTTTTTTGTCTTTTTTATCTTTTAACTCCGACTTATAGACATATTCTTCATTATCATTATCTATTATTTTAATTTCAAAAGAAATTTCATCTTCACTTAAATAACAATGAATTTCTTTCAAATCATATATCGAAGTTTTAATAGTAAAAAAATACATGTTATACAATTTTCTTGCAGAATATGTATCTATTTCTTGTATTATTTCAATAAAAAAATCTTTTCTAAATAAATTTTCTTCCATTTATTCTTCCTCTTCTTCATTTTCATCCATAAACGTTGCGATAGTATACCATTTTTTAAAACCCATTTTCATTGCGTCTAATTGCTTACGTGAAATACGCCTTTGTTTAATATGAAATGTTTGATGTTTGATAGTATCATATCTATATGTATTTAAACTATATATAAACTGAGTATAAACGCCTTCCATTTCTTCTAACGTATTTTGTTTAAAGATAGATTTATTTTCTTCATTCTCTAATATATAATTGAAAAATAAAAAATCAAATAATTCTAAATTAGATACTTTCTTTGATAATATTAATAATTTTTCTTGGACTGATAATGTTTTTTCTATTATATCAGAAGGGATATCATCTTCTTCAACTAAAAACAGAAGGACAATATCATCTTTTATATTATTTTTCACCCTATCATGTATAGAATAAAAATTTTTTTGATATACAATTTCTTTCATTTTTTCGATTTCGCATACTAATATAGTATCTATTTTAGTATATATAAATTTTTCAATAGCCATTCAAACACCTAATTTTGATTTTATATATATTATAAAACTTTAATATACTTTTTTTTCACAAAAAAAATGCATTTGTTATCTTTATAATATATATAAAAAATAACAAGGTTTATACAATGAATATAGGACAACACCCTTTAACAGGCGGAATGGTACAACAATTAAATAAATTAGATTTGATATCTAATAATTTAGCCAACTTGAACACAACCGCCTTTAAACAAAAAAATGCAACAACAGAAACTTTTTCAAATCAAATATCTGAATATAGCAAAAAAATAGATTTAAACATTGCAAGAAATACAGAATATGCGGCAAATTTTATCAACCAAACTTTAAATATGATACCCGTTCCAGGAAAACATTTTACAAATAAAAAAAGCGGTAGCTTAATAGAAACCGGAAATAAAAATGATTTTGCAATTACAGTTGAAGATGAATTTTTCATAGTAGAAGATACAAAAACAAAAGTTAGATTCTTAACACGGGACGGTAGTTTTGCGCCATCAGGCGAAAACCTTGTAACAAAAGAAGGATATGTAGTCATAGGAAACAACTTAAAACCGTTAAATATTACACTAGAAAATTGGGAAAAAGATATAGCTTTATTTAAAGAAGATTTTAATAATTTAGAAAGTAGAGGTAATAGTTTATTTATCGTTGATAATAAAAAAATTAATGATATAATACAACTATCAGATAATAATTATAAAATATTACAAGAAACATTAGAAACTTCTAATATAAATAGTGTTACAGAAATGACAAAAATGATAGAAACACATAGGTTGTTTGAACAACTAAGTAAAGTATCTAAAACTTTACAACAAGTAGATAGAACTTCTAATACAGAAATAGGAAAGGATAATTAGTAATGAATATTGACACACCAACACTTAATATATTAAGAACGTCTATAATCCAATTAAGTAAAAAACAACAAGTTATTTCTAGTAATATAGCTAACCTTGATACACCAATGTATAAAGCAAAAACTACAAATTTTGATAAAATGATGGATATTCAATTAAAGAAAGAAAATTTTAAATATGAGAAGAATTTTATGCAAACAGATGAAAAACACTTTTCTTTAAAAGATGATTTTGATAAAAACAATATGGAATTCGAAATACTTCAAAAAAACAATTATTTGATTCAAAATGATGAAAATGATGTAGATTTAGATATTGAAAATATGGAAATGTCTAAAACAAATCTATTACTTAAAGCAGCTATTAGTAGTTATCAAAAAAGTACCGGAGAGTTTAAGAAAATGTTAGACTCATTAAATAAATTAAACTAGGATATATAAATGGAACAAATATTAAAATTATACTCAGCCTTAAATAAAAAACAAAAACAAATATTATTTGCAGCAGGTTTCGCTGTTTTGTTTTTTGTAGCACTAATATTTTCTTGGAGCTTTAAAGGCGATAGTATTATTTTAGATGAAGAAATAGCTGTTATAGATAAGGCGCAATCTAAAGAAGTAATAAAAGAATTAGAGAAAAATAATATCCCTTTTGAAATAGAAGAAAAAGATGGCAAATATATAATTATTACAAAACCAGAATATTCTAACAAAGCAAGATTAAAATTAGCAAGTATACAAGTTAACACTTCTATAAAAAAAGGCTGGAATGTTTTCGACAAAAATTCATTGGGTAAGAGCTCATTCGAAAATAGAATTAATTTAATCAGAGCTATGGAAGGCGAAATGGAAAACGCTTTAGAAAGTATCGATAAAATTAGAAAATCAAAAGTAACCATAGCTATACCAAAGAAAAGTTTATTTATTGATAAAATAGAGGAACCGAAAGTTTCCGTTGTTTTAACGGTAGCAGATGATGGAAAATTAAATGCTAAACAAATATTAGGAATTAAAAAATTCATATCTAATTCGGTTCCCAATTTAAATATAAATAATATTAGTATTATAGACCAAACAGGATTTTCACTAGAGGAAGAAAATGAGAATGACATTTCATTATCGAAAGGGAACGAGCAATTTAAATATAAGAAAAAGATAGAAATAGATTTACAAAAAAAGCTTATAGACGTTATTTCACCTGTTGTAGGTGGTTCTAGTAATATATCTGCAAAAGTATCAATTGATATGGAATTTAAAAGAGAAAATCAAACGTCCGAAGTTTTTGACCCCAATAGTGTAGTTAGAAGTGAAAAAAATATGGAACTAATAGAAAATACGGTTAGTAATGATAAAGATATTAAAGGCGTTCCAGGCGCTATCAGTAATATACAAAAAAAACCAAATATCCCTTCTAAAATAAAAAACGATGTTAAAAACAGAGAGAAAACCGATGCTATTATAAATTATGAAATTTCAAAAACAACAAAAGAAAGTAGTAATAAAAGTTACGGACAAGTTATAAAGATAGGTGCTTCTGTTTCATTTAACACACGACCTTTTAAAGGTAAACAAATTGATAAAATTAAAGCAAAAATTGAAAATTTAGTCAAAAGTACAATAAATTATAATTCTAAAAGAGGGGATAAAATAGCAGTAGAAGGATTTGAATTTTTTACATTTGTTGAAAAGAAATCAAATGAAGATTTACTAAGTGCGAAACTTACTTTTGTTGATAATATAATTGAAAAATATGGATTTATTATAAAATTTATATTAGTATTGATAATATTAGCAATATTCTACAAATTAGTAATTTCTAAAATGAGTGAAATTAAAATAGTAGAAAGCGGTAACCACGAAGAAGAAGAAGAAGAAGAAAGTGAAAATGACTTAATCAAATTAAAAGAACAAAAAATTCGCGAGAGACAACAACGCGAAGCTAATGAGAAAATGACAAATGAAGCCGAAATGAAAAGATTGGCACAATTAAAACTTGAAAAGAAAATCAAAGACGAATTAGAAGGAATTAATAGTATGAGTGTAGAAGATGAAACAAGATTTAATGTTTTATTAGCAAACCTACACAAAAACCTTAATGACAAAGAAGATGTCGTTGCAAAACTAATAGAAAACCTAATAGATAATAAAGATAAAAATTAAAAGGATAATAATATGAGTGTATATGGAACTAACGAAGATATAGTGCAAATAAATGAACTACTAAATGAAAGTAATATCAGCCTGGACAGCCTGGATATTATAGATAAAATTTCACATTTTTTGATGCTAATGGGAAATGATTTTGCCTCAAATGTATTTACTAAACTACCACAAAAGCTAGTAACTGTAATAACAAAAAGAATGATAGAAGCTAAACCATTGAAAAAATTAGAAATGTTGAAAATATTAGAAGAATTCAATTATATAATATTATCAAATCAATATATTATAGATGGCGGAATAGAACACGCAAAAGATATACTTTCAAGAGCTTTTGGACCAAACGAAAGTAAGAAAATATTAGAAAAACTTTTAAAAAGCATGGGTAAAAATAATTATTTTGCTTTTTTAACCAAGATAAAATCACAACAATTAGCAGATTTTATAGAAAATGAAAATGCTCAAACTATTGCCATTATCTTATCACATATGGAGCCAGCTCAAGCTGCAGAAACATTAGAGGCACTAGACGCAAATAAAAAAATAGAAATTTCAATTCGTATGGCTAATCTAAAAGATGTATCACCTAATATTATAAAAAATATAGCAGAATTATTAGAACAAAAACTTGAGTTACTTTCTAGTAATAAAATTGAGATTGGTGGAACAAGAACCGTTGCCGAAATATTTAATAGAATGGGTAGTAGTGCAAAAGATACTATTGATATGATAGAAGTATTCGATAGTGAATTAGCACAAAGTATCAAAGAAAAAATGTTTACTTTCGAAGATATTATAAAGATAGAACAAGAAAGCATGATAATTGTTAAAAATGCTATTGAAGATAAAAATACAATAGCAAAAGCTATTAAAAATGTTGATGAAACACTACAAAATAAATTTTTAGATGCAATGAGTGACGGAGAAAAAGAAGATTTCTTAGAAGAAATGAGTTATATAAATAGAATTAGAATAAAAGAAGTAGAAATGGCACAAGCCGAGATAGTAGAAGCCGCACAACGATTATTAGAATCAGATGCTATATTTTTAGATTTAGACGACAAATAACACACTTATTTAGGTAAATATATTGCCTAAATAAACCTTCCACTACATATTCAACCATTCCCATATTAAAATCACTTTTTTTTATTTATAATAATGTATATAAGTAATATTATTTAGGAAATAACAATGGATAAAAAAACAGAAGACGAATATAATATCAGTGACGAGATAATAAATCAACTTAATGATTTTTCTGCAAAAATTGAAGAAAAGTTTTTTGACCTTGAAATAAATATAGACTGTAAGATAGGTAGTGCTTATATTACACTCGAAGAATTATTAAATTTCAAAGTAGGGGACGTTGTAGAACTAGACAAATCTACAAGTGATGGCGCAGATATCTATTCCAATAATAGAATTATTGCAAGAGCAGAAATTATGTTATTTGAAAAAAAATTCGCTTTGCGTGTTAATGAAGCAGCTTCTTATAGCACTGTATTTAAATATTTTCAAGATGAATTAAAATAAAGGAACAACAATGATAGACTTTGATAGTATAAACGGAATACCACCACCGACAACAACAACAGGCGCGACAACAGGCGAACTAGATACACTTGGGAATGATGAATTCTTAAAATTATTTTTATCAGAATTAAAATATCAAGACCCATTAGAACCTATGGACGCGTCTAAAATGTTAGATAGTACACTTCAAATGAGTACTATAGAAAGTAATACAAAACAAACAGAAACTTTAGATGATATATATTCTACATTGAATAAACCAGACCAAACACAATATATTAATATGATTGATAATAATATTATCATTAATAATAGTAGTGTTGATATATTAGGTGGCGCTGGACAATTCACTGTTGATATACCTGAAAATTTTGATGGAGAAATCAATCTAATAGATGAGAACGGCAACAAAGTTTATTCTCAAGATATCAGTGGTGATGCTGGTTTATCTTATATAAACTTTGGAAACGTTCCAAACGATGGTCGTTTCACAGTCGAATTCAATGTTGCGAACGACAATGGTAATACAATACAAGTAGACCCTAATAAATTTAACGTAAAAGGCGTTAGGTTCAACAATGGTGATATAGAATATAAAATTACCGAAGATTATTATATAAACAATAATTCTGTAATAGAATATATAAGTTAAAGGAAAAAATATGACAGAAAATAAATGTTCTTTTTGTGGAGTTTCAGAAGTAGAAACCTCCATATTAGTAGGTGATGATGACAATAAAGTTTTTATATGTTTAAATTGTGTAAGCGATATCACAAATATGTCTTCCCAGTTAAATATAAATGATAATTTAGAAGAAGAAATAGACGTAATAATAAATAAAGATATGGAAGAAAAAGTTTTTGATTTATCTCCACGTGATATCAAAAAAGAATTAGACAAACACATTGTAGGACAAGAAAAGGCAAAAAAAACTATTAGTATAGCTGCCTACAATCACTATAAAAGAATGGCTTATAATAAAGACGAAAATATTGAAAATAAGATAGAATTAGATAAGTCTAATATATTATTTATAGGACCAAGTGGAACAGGTAAAACTTTAATAGTAGAAACACTAGCAAAACTTTTAGATGTTCCTTTTATTATAGCAGACGCAACAACACTAACAGAAGCTGGTTATGTCGGCGAAGATGTTGAAAATATTCTTACAAAATTAGTTCAAAAAGTTAATGGGAACGTTACAGAAGCTGAAAAAGGTATTATATTTATAGATGAATTAGATAAGATATCAGCAAAAAATATAGATGATAGAAGCAATACAAGAGACGTCGCCGGTGAAGGTGTACAGCAAGCATTGCTTAAAATCATAGAAGGAAAAGAAGTTCCTATTACACTTAAAAAAGAATTAAATACAGAAAAAGAAATAATCATTAATACGAAAAATATATTATTTATAGCGGCCGGCGCTTTTGTTGGGTTAGAAAATATAATAGAACAAAGATTTAAAAATAAAACTGTTGGATTTAATAAAAATATCAACATTATTAAGAATAACCCTAATACACTAAGTTATGTTAATTCTAATGATTTAATTCAATATGGAATTATCCCAGAATTATTAGGTAGATTTCCAATAATCACTTATTTAGAAAGATTATCCGATGAGCAAATGCTTGAAATATTAACACAACCGAAAAACTCTATAATAAAACAATTTACTACTCTTTTAAACTTAGATGATGTAAAAATTGAATTTGAAGAAGATGCACTCTTAGAAATAGTAGAATGTTCTAAAAATAGAAACTTAGGAGCGCGTGGATTAAGAAGTATTCTAGATGAGATACTTCATGATATTATGTTTATTATAGAAGACTATAAAAACGACACTATAAAAATAACCAAAGATATGGTTATTGAAAAAACTAAAATAATATCTTAATTGAAAGATATTATTTTTTAGCCGGGATAGAAACGTCATATTCTTTATTAGAATTTTTATCTTTATCTAAACTTAAAACTTCTTTCATTTTCTTCGCTATATCTTCATCTACATTCACAGCTTTTTTAACAACTTTTTTCAAATAAGATATTGCAACTTTTTTATATTCCATTACTGCTTCTTCAGTATCAGAAGTTCCTATTTCTTCCAATTTTTTAGTTACGGTTTCATTTGGAAACTCTTCCATTATAGACTTCATATGAGTTTTTATATTTATAGTGTTTGCAGTCTCTTTATCAGTAGCAGTGTTTATAGGAGCGGCAGAAGTAGCATTGTTATTGAAAATTTCTATATCTGCTGAAGAACTATGACCGTGTTTAGATATAGTTTCTTCTTGTAATATATCTTTAAACACTTCCATTTTAGTATCTAATTCTTCTATATCTTTGTCCGTTGAATATTTTACCATTTCATTGTATAACTCCCTTAAATATTCCATCTTGTCTTGAATACTAGATTTATTTTTATATTCTTCTGTTTCTATTATACTATCTAAATGAGAGCTTATATATATAACAAAATCAAATTCCCCAAAAGATTTATCTTTATTCTTTAAAGCACTAGAACTTAGTAATTCGCGAGCTATTAAAGATTTTTGTTCTTCATTCCCAGGATTAGAAGAAGAACTACTACTACCCATTATAAATCTATTTAATGTATCATTTAATATAGATGAATTTTTATATTTATCGAAAAATTCAGACATCTTTTCATTTATATTTACTAGTTTATTAGACATTTTTAAATCTGTTGCGTCTTCTTTATTTTCTGCTTTTGTTAATATTTTATTCATTTCAGCATTTATATAATCCATATCCTTAGAATCCATTATTTTATTCAATTTTTCTACTGTTTCCATATTCATATTTGAACGGTTTTTATTGATTAAGTTTAAAGCTTCTTTATAGGATTCTGCACCATTCAATCTTTTGAACTTAAATAAACCGTATGAATCCTCAACATCCCTGTTATAAGTATTTTTTATGTCCTCTATTCTTCCAGATTTTTTTAGAAAACTAGTATATACTTTATTTAAAAATATTTTTTTAACTAATTCAGTAGGGTCAAAACCTTCCACTACTGTTTTTAAATCGGCATCTGTTAAAACATATTTAAAATCCTCCATTTTATTTTCTTTTTCATTGAAAAATTTAGTACTTATATAAAATTTATTACCTTTTTCACCAAGTTGTTTTTCACTTTTAACTAACCCTATTTTTTCTAAATAATAACCAGCATAATCAGAATAATTATCAACTTTAGTTGAGCTGTCCATATCATCTACTTCCGGAGTTTCATTATAGTGTGGTATCCAACCACCCTCTAATCCTCTTCTTAAAAATCTTTCTGTTTTACCATCATCATCAGTGGGAATTTTAAAATCGTTTTCTTTTAATTCATCTAATAATAAATAAAATTTACCTAGATGTTCATTTTTTTCTAAAAAATCTTTATCGTTTATATTTATCTTTTTACGCATAACAGCTATATATTCTTTTAAATCATTCATTTCTTGGTCATTCATTTCTTTTATTTCAATATTACCGCTTGAGCTTAATTTGAATTTATTACCTATAAAACTAATTTTCTTTTTATTTTTGTAAACTGTTGACATATCACTATAAGCCATTTTATTTATCATATATTTTTCATTAGTATTTTCCTGACTATTAAAGAAATCATCTTGATATTCAGCTCTTTTTAATCTTTTAGACATATTAATAGGCTTTTCAAGCTCTATTTCTTCCCTATTTTTATAAGGAAGATTAAGTATAATATCTGATATGTTTTTATCTGTTAATTCAGACAACTTTGTATTTATTCCTAATTCTTCTGATATAAACATTATATCGCCATTTATTGTTCTATAAGTGTGTTTATCAGAACGTGTTTTGATAGTTCTACCTAGTGTAAAAACAGTTTCATCAAATTCAAGACTTAAAGGAGAATTCGCATTGTCTTTATCGACAGACATATAAAAAGCATTATATATTGGTTTATATATTTTTTTGTCTTCCGTGATTTCTAATGAAAATTTTATAAAATTTTTCATATTAGAAGTATTAGGTTCTATTTGTTTTTTCGTTTCTAATATCAATTCGCTTATTTTATCTATTTGTTCTGATTCTTTTAATTCTGGGTTACTCATTATTTTTAGATATTCTTTGTAAAAAACTTTTTCTAAATCAGTCACGTTAGCTTCAAAATCGTTTCCTAGTGTGTTTACATTTTTAAGAGATTTATTATAGTTGTTTATTGAAACATTATTTTTAGTACTTTCTATACTTATAGTTGTTTCTTTTTCTATTATATTAAAATCTTCTTTTGTATAATTTTTGTCATTATATTTAGAAGCCTTAAATGTTTCATAATCTAAATTAAAGCCATATTCAATAGATAACCTCTTATATTCATATAACATATAATATTTATCCTCCGGCATAAATAATTCTTCAATATCACCATTTGAGTTTATAGTCACTAAATCTGTGTTATATACTGTATTAAATGTTTTTTTATTATCTTGGTTTTCCTTTATTAAAGAAGTATAAAAATCTACTGGACAAAAAGCCGCCCCAAAATGATTGTTTTGTTTTGATAAATAATCAACACGATTTTCATATTCTTCCACGGTTACTTCCTGTCCGAATGAATTTGCAGTGTTTAAATATTCATACAATACATATTCAGCATTAAGCATATCATGTTCTTGCTTTATACCATTTATTTCATTAAATACTTCTTTATTAGTAACTGATATTCTGCTACTACCAGCAATCAATATATTAGTGTCAGTATTTTCTTCATCTAAATAAAATTGTAATTTTTTATATCTAGGTGTATCTTCTAGACCCCTTGAAGATAGATAGTCTTTTTCTGCAGTTATTCTATCTGTCCTCTTATTGTTAACTCTATCAAAATAAGTAGTTCCGCGTTCACCTTCTAATTCAAATTGTTTATCCTGGCCATATTCTGGTAAGAATTCACTCTCCAAACGTCCCATAGTTAATCCATTAATATTAGGAACACCATTTACAGAACTTATTACTTTTTTTAATTGAGTTGGATTTTCTAATACTGAAAATAAAGTTGTCATCAAATCTTCATATTCGTTATCCCCAATTCTTTCTTTATATGTTTTACCATATTTACCTGCATGTTTATTATTAAGAATATCAATATAATACATAAGTTTATCATCTTTCTTAATACCTTCTTCCTTATTATCAACAGTATTTAAACCAGATAATATTTTATCTAATAAATTTTTAGAAGTCGTCGGTACTTTTGGTTCACCTTTATTTGCACTAGATGGTTTCATAAATGGAAAGTTTATCGCACCGCCAATATCTTTACCATAATGACGCGCAAGTTCAAACAAAAAATCTGTAACAAAACTCTTGTCATGTGCTTCAATTTTTTCGCCTTTTGAATTTTTTGACTGTGTAGTTAGTGCATCAAATTTTGTAGAAAAAGCATCTCTATTCATTTCATTCGAATAAAATTCATCTTTTTCCTTTTTAGTTCTTACTAAATCGTGGGCTTCGTGTTTAGATTTTTTTAAATCAGCTTCCCAGTTTTTTACCATAACCATATAACCATTAAACTCTAAATTCTTTTTTAAATTGTAAAATTCAGAATTATCTTCACAGTTGACTATTTCATTTAATAATTCGTCAACAGGCATATTTAACCACTTCTTTCTTCCTTTTCCCCAAGAAGATATTTCTTTATATATTATTCCGATTATTTTTTTTAATTCAACAGAAGACCTAGTTGTTTCACCAACAGTATCGTTAGCATAATCATATTGCATTCTTTTTACTTTATCTTTGTCAAAATCTACACCCTGAAAAGAGGCATTACTATCATTTACGTTTTTAGAAGATAAATTTTTCTGATATGGTATCGAACCTATCGCACTTCCTATTTCATCCACAAATAATTTTCCTAAAAAATCATTATCGGTTTTTAAAGAACTTAATAATTTTCCTTGAAAACTCATATTATTCTTTTTTATATAATTATGTATAACATTATTTAGTTTATTATAAATCTTTAAAGTTTTATCATCTTCATAGTTATCAAAAGGAGGTGATTTTCTTAATTCTAAATTTATTAAATCATTATCAAGTATTAACAACATTATATTATCATTGGTTAAAAAAGCGTTTAATTCTTTACGTTCTTCTTTCGTTATTTCGTCACTAGACAACATATATTTTAAATTTTCTTGTAATTCTTCTTTTACCTCTTCATAAAAAATTTCAGTAGAAGTAAAATATTTGTTTATATACTCTTTTTCAAATGTGGTTTTAATAGCTTTTCTTTGTTCTGAATATGATTTAGTTAAGAAGTCACTTCCTCCTAAGTAATTCTTTATAACATAATGATTTTCCAAAGAGCTTAATACATCTTCTTTATCATTTTTTGCAAAAACAATATTGATTGCGCTTTTCATAGCAATAGTATCCACAGGTTTTAGAATCTTTCCTGAATCTTCTTGGAATTTACTTATCTTATATAAATTAGCTAATTGTCTGTCTTTAAAATCACTAATATCGTCCGTTTTACCTTTTGCATCTTCTTTTATTGTTTTCATTTTTTTAATTCTGAATTGCTCAAAATCAGCTAATATTCTTCCATCATTAAAACTTTCATCTTCCGCTAAATCTTTTGTTGTTAAACCATCTTTTCTATATACAGAATTTTTTAATTCTGGATTTTCTTCCAAAAACATTTGTAATAATTTAATGTTTAATTTAGAAATATTAACTTTACTTAAATCATTAACAAGGGATTCATACTTTAATATTTTAGTTTCACGGTCTAATTTTAAACTTGATTTTTTTGAGTAAACGGCAGCTGAATAATCATAGAAAAGGTCACCAACACCCTTCCAAGACTTATCTGCTTCATATTTTTTAAATCTTGTTTTATATATTTGTGAAAGCCTATTGTTACTTTTTAATTTGGTAATTATAAGTGCCTTTTCAGCCTCTGCGCTTATTGTTTTATTAGATTGTGCTTCGTCATATATTTCTTGATACACTTCATCTATTATTTCATCAAAATCAGTTGTATAAACAAAGTCTGATAATACTTTAAAAGGATTTGAAGATATAGATACATCACTTACTTTAGTTTTTTTTCTTACCGAAGCTTCTTTTCCTATATTATCAAAAGCGTCTTTTAACAACTTAGATGTTTTAGTTTTTTCATCGCTATCTATATTCATACGTTCTAGTGCATGCAAACCGTAATATCTATTATTATATAAATCTGAATTTTTTTGTTTTTTATTATTACTCATTTTTTTTATCCTTTCTGTTTATCAAATTATAACTAAATTATAAAAAATTCGAATTAATCAGTTATATGAAAAAAAAGGCAATACTTTTTCTTATAATAATATTAAAAGTTAGGATATATTAAATGTATAAAAAAATTATTATTTTTACTTGTTTAACCGGAAACTTAATAGCGGATTCTTTTCATTACTATAATTTTAAGCATAAATATGAAAAAATGAAAGAAAATGAAAGTTCTAAATGTTATTTATGCCCTGTTGAAATTAGAAAGAGTCATCTAAATAAAAAAGTTGTTATTAACGGAAATACATATGTAGAAAATAAAGCACTTTACACAGCCGTAAACAAAAAAAGTTACGCTGAATTAAAATATGGAACAAAGATAAAATATAAAAACTATGAAGAAATTTTATTAGAAAGCAGAGCAAAAAACACTATAATTAGTGCTTATGTAAATTATGCACCATATAAGAAAATAATAAATACCAATAGAATTAGTAATACAGATGGAACGCTAGTAGAAAATCCTGAACAAATTTTTGACAAAAGTGAAATGACATATGGATTAAGATTTTTAACTGTTATACCTATGAAATATTTTGGCGTAAGAGAAGAAACACCGGCTTATTATTTAGAAACAACTTTATCTAATCTTATAGATGTTACTTTATATAAAGACTTATTAAATGGAAGAGTAGGGAAATTTTATTTCTTAGTAGGTGGTGGATTACGTGTAAACTTTGCAGAAAGTACTAATACTAACTTTTTAAAACCAATTGCTGCTGCAAGAGCTGGTTTTATGTTTACAGAAAGTCTTAGTATATGGGGCGGCATGGTATTACGTGACAAAACGTTAAAAGATACAACAACAGAAGACAGCATTTATGATGACTTCTATGAATTAAATTTATCAATAGGATGGAGATTTTAAATGAAAAAAATTATTTTAATTATGGGATTAGGAATTACTTCTATGTTAGCAGATAACGTAGATTTAGACAGTTTCTTTGGAAACGATTTAGAAGTAACAGACGTTATAATCGAAAAGATGAAGCTGGAACAAGAATTAAGTTTAGAAAAAATAGAAAAAATTAGAAAAAATACAAAAGTTGTTTTTAAAGAAAATCAACCACCAAAAGTTTATTTTAAACAGCCACGTATTTATACTATATATACAAGAGAAGAATTAAGAAGTTATGGAAATATAGATATGATTTTAAATAGTGGATGGAAAACTATTATAGTCGGAAATCATCAACTTATAATAAACAATGAAATTAAAATAAAATAAGGAAAGAAAATGAACAAAAATATTCTAATAAGCTCTTTACTATTAGCTGGTAGTTTTAGCCATTTAAATGCTTGGGGTAAAAAAAATACAAGCAATGATACACAATCAGTTGAAACAGTTGAAAAATCTTATAATAATAACTCTTATAATTCTAGAAAAGGAAAAACTAAGATAAAGAAAAATAAATTATCTTTAAACCTTGAAAGAAAACTAAAAGGTAAAACAAAAAGTGAAATGCGCGAACTAGTTTTAAATGAATTAAAAAATGCAAACACCTCTCCTTTGAACTTAATAAATACAGGGGAAACTTTATTTATTAATATCCCAATTAGTAATCCTGTTTTAATTAGTTTCTATCAACCTATTGAAGATATTATATGGCCAGAATATACTTCTGGACCTACCTTGAAGATATTAAATCAAAAAGAAATTGCAGATGGCGGGAATTCACTTTTGAAATTAAGAAGTTTATCCCCATTATTGAAAAATGAAGAAATATTAGTAAAATTAGAAAATGGCGAATGGGTACGTATTTCTTTTTCTACAAGATTAAATGAAGAAAAATATAATGAAATAAATATTTTAGAACAACTAGAAATATTAGAAAAAGAAAAAATTAAAAAGTTAAAAGATAAATATTTTAATAAAAAAATTAATGTAAGAGAAATCTCTAAAAAAGAAGTGTTAAAGTCTATAAAAATGATTGTAGACAGATTAGAAGTAGATACAAAAGCCCATATAGAACAGTTAGCTATAGAGGAAAAAATAGATAGTATCATATTAAATGACAAAGAAAGAAAGATTATGATTATCCTAAGAACAGTTGTGTCTGAACCATTTCAAATTGTAGGTGCAAAAGGTGAAGACAAAATAGATAGTATAACGGAAACTGAAATTGTAATGTTGAATTTAACAATTGAAAATTATGGTGATAAAGTATTTATACTAAATCCAAATTTTCTAAAGAATGCTTTTAATAATTATATATCTTTTTGGTTTGATATAAATGATGTTAATGTAGCACCTTCTAGTTCCAAAGATTTAATTGTCGTAATAGAAGACAAAAGAATGGATTAAATGAAAAACCAAGTAAAAGGTAAGCAATATATAATATTATTTCATATATTGCTTCTTTTCGGCGCAATTTACATATACTTATTAGAAAACAATTCCCACTTAGTTTATAACAAACAATATTCAAATCCACTAATGATTAATAAATCTTTAAGTTATAATATGAGAAATAATCATTTCAACAAATTTTTAGAAAATATCAACTTAAAAAACACAAATGTTAATATTGAAAATATTAAAGGTATAACACTATTAATGCAATGTATTATTGAAAAATGCGAAGATAAATATTTAGATATTCTTATCGATAAAACAGACAGTGATTTTAAAAATAAATATAGTGAAACCCCTTTACACTATGCAATTCTATTTGATAATTTTAATGCTTTTAAAAAATTACTAAATAAACAATTTAATACTTCAAAATATAATAATATAAGCTTAGAAGAAATGATTAAACAAAGTAATATAACCCAAAAAACTAAATATTTAATAACTTTAAAAAGTATATAATACCGAAGATAGAATATATAGATAATATAATAACCATATTTATCTTTATACTTTTTTTATGCTCTTTATATCCCATATCTATTTCTTTTTTTAATTCTATTATTTTTTTATCACGTTGTTTGTTTATTAAACTTTCATATATTCTATTTAACCTATTCTTTTTATCTATCATTTTTATAGCTTTTAAATGTTGATTTATAAAATTCATGCTTTTTAATTTTTTCACACTTTCAACATATAACATATTATCTATTTGTTCGTTAATCAGTATCAGTTCGTGATTTAAAAAAGAAATTTTCTTTTCATCCTCTTCATACTTAGTGTAAACTGTCTTTTCTATGCCGCTAATATCTTCTTCTAACGGTTTTATATCATAAGCTAACAACTCTTTTTGAACCTGTATAAAATCTTCAAGGGTATAATTCATTTTAGATAATTTACGGTTAATATCCTTTTCATTTATCATTTTATCACACCTACAAATAATGATATAAAAAATAAAACAGGAACAATCAATTGAAGAAAAACATTTTTATTTTCTAGTTTTATAAGTTTTTCATTTTTCTTAATTTTTATACCTGCAAAATCCTTTATCTTCTTTTTAATAGTAAGAGAAACTAAATATTTAGTAGTTCTTATTTTAGATATATCTTCTATTTCTTTTTTAGTATATTCTATATTTTTTATATCGAATTTTTTATATATTACATCTATCTTGTCAGAATTATATGTAGCTACATTATATAGGTATTTTAATTCATTTACAGTGTTATATATCTTTTTTTCTATATTATTTATTCGTAAGTCTAGTAGATATGTATTATATAATTTTCTATAAACTATTTCTATATTTTCTTCTATATTTTTTTCTTCCATTCTTATTAGTCTTTCTTAGTATTATTTTTTTGTGATTTATTAGAGGATTTGTTTACAGAAAGTTCAACTTGTTTTTCTTTTACTATACTAACATCCAATTTCTTTACAGTATTATTTCTATTGTAATTGATTATATTGACGTTAATTATATTATTTATATCAGTAGCTGAAATATTTTTTGTTTCGATTATTTCTTTAGTCGCGGAAATATATGTATCATTTATTTTCATAAGACATCCTTTTTATAATATTATAAAGGGATATCTTATCTTTTTATTTAAATTACTTTAGTAAGTCCCATCTAACCATTTTCATATTTTTATCTAGAACAGTAGGTGTTCCTTCTAATCCAATGTTAGCAGAAACAGACTTCGCAGTTTCAACGATTTGCTTAATTTTAGCTTCTTTTTTAACAGACATTTTGTTGTTGTTATAATTAGTCACACCATTAGAGATTTCTAATAATTTCGAAAATGATTCTGTTCCATTATCAGCATTTAATATATAATCTATCATAGCAGGTGATTTTGGATGCATAGGTAATGCTAATAAAAATATTTTAAAAGTATATTTGTCTTTTAAAGCTGGCATTATTTTCTCAAACTTTTTACAGTATGGACAGTCAGGGTCTGTAAATACGTATAATACTTCCGGACCTGCTCCATAGCTAAAAGATTCTTTTCCTTCTACCATTTTTGAAGATATCGGAAATTTAATAGGTGCAGCAGTAGCCGTGTTTAATCCTTGTCCCATTACAATAACTTTATAATCTTTCGAAATATAAAAGTTGAATGGTTGTTTATTAGCGCCAGCAACTGATTTAACTAAAATTACATCACCTAAATCTAATGTGTCTGACACAACTACATTGTTATTTTTTAATATTGGTAAGTTTTCCATCGCTTTTGTATTAACAGTTGTCGCATTAGCACCAACCAATAAAGTTGCAGATAATATACTCATTTTTAACATTTTTTTTAACATTTTTTTCTCCTAGTTAATTGTTATAGTTTTTATTATAACATATTTTTTTATTTTTTCTGTCATCTTTCATATACTCTAAAAATTCCACTTCATGTCCCATTACTTCTAGGAGTTGTTCCGCTCTTCCTATATACATCTCTTCTATAAAAGTGTATGGGAAAATTCCGTCTATAAAACTAACTAATTTATTATTTATAATAACCCCATCACTTGTTCTATATTTTACATATTTCGTTCCATTTTTATTTTGAAATGTTTTATATTGTTGCATTACTATCTTTTCACGAAGTATTGCCCGTTTTGGCATTGCCAATATTATATGATAAACGCCACTTTTTATAACCTTTTCAAAAACCTCTATTATCTTTTGGTCTACATATTCTTGATTATTTATTAAAGAAATACCTGTTTCTTCATCTTCTTCTTCCATTTCATCTTTAATTTTGTCAAATAATGAAATCCAAACCGGATTTATATACTCACGTTCTTCTTCTGGTATGGCTCCGAATACAAATTCAAAATGTTCTTTCATTGTCATTTTTCCATTTTTTCCTATCGTCGCATATAAACTATCTTTGTTACACTTAGGCATATAATCTGTAATAATCACTGTATTTATATATGTTCCCTTTGTTTCGTTTATACTTTCCGATATATTCATCATAGTCCTATATTCTTTAGTATCATTTGAATTATTTTCTCTATCTTTAAAATTATCCAAATCTATATAAGGGACCAAAAGACTGTTTTTATAATTAGGCGTAGCAATAAAAGGGTTTCCTTCTTTTAATTTTGCTTCATATAATATTTGTTGCATATCATCAGGTAAAACTTTGTATTCCTTAGACATATCATATTTATATGATTTTTCTCCTTCTAGACCTTTTAATATTATATCTTTTAAAAAATATTCTTCCTTCTTTTCTATAATTTTCTTTTTTAATAGAGAGGACAATTCTTTTGTTTTCTTTGTTCTATATGAAATAAAATCTGGATACATTTCGAGGCTTTCGAAAAAAGTATATTCCTCAGCTTCTATTTTTTCTATTAATAATACTTTAAACTCGTCACTGACTTTTAATTTTTCTATTTTCTTAATAGTAGTAATATATAATTTTTGATATTCTTCCATATATTTTTCACCACCACTATCCTCTTCATTTACGTTGAAAGATTTCTTAATGTTATCAAACATATATAAATCCGTTAAAAATTTAATATCTTTTAATAACATAAAATGGTCTTCATTTGTAACAATATAATCTTTATAAAAAAGTTTATACTCTTTTTGAAATTCAGCAGCTTTAAAAGCTTTTTCTAATATTTGTTTTACAATAACAGGAATATGTTTTTTATTTTCTTTTTTTATCTCTTCGTCATATTCCATAGAATAATACCATTCGACTTGAGATATAACCGGTTCTCCTGAATCATCAGCAAACATTCCTAATACACCAAAAGTTTCTAAAACTTTTTTAGGCAAAGACCCCATTAAAATAATAAATTCTTCTATATTAGAAGTATTATAAGTTTTTACCAATGGTATTATTGGAAATAAATCTTTACTACCTAGACTTTTAACATGTGATATAGGCAATAAAATAGAATTTTGTTTTTGTGAATAAACATAATCTATACTGATATTTCTATCCACCTTTTGTAACTCTATTTTTATCTTAGAGTCTTTAATTTCTGTTAATAAATTTTGTTTATGCTTCTCTGGAACATATTTTAATAATACAGAATACGCTATAAGTGGGAAATGTTCTTTATAATATTGTGTTTCATAAGATAAAATACTATACGAAGCAGAATGCGATTTGTTAAAAGCATACTCACCAAATTTTTCTATTTTTTCCCATAAATATCTAGCTTCTAAATTCGTCAATAAAGGAGCTTTATTTTTATTCAAATTAGTTATAGTAGTATTAAATTTTCTACATAATTCTTCATCTGTTTCTGTATAAACAATATCACCATTATCCAAAATGTAACCATTCAATATAGTTTTCTTGTTATCCCTAGTGTTGGTAACAATAAAAGTTCCGTCTTTTATATCCCTAACTATTAAATGCATATAGTCATTTAAATATCGCAAATCACCAGTATAAGAAGTAAGACCCTCTATTAATTTCTTTTTATGTAAATTCATCATGTCTTTTTTTTGCTTTGCAATTGCTTTTCTAAGATTATCAGATTCACCTTTTGTATACCCAGCCATGTTCATAGATATTTTCATAATTTGTTCTTGATAAACTATAGTCTTATATGTTTCATATGTTAAAAATGAGTAAATAGGATGATTCTTAATATTCATTTCTAAATCTAAAATCTTACTTCTAAAAGAATCCTCAGTAGAATTCTCTAGCATTAAATTTATACGTTTATAGATAGGTAACCCGCCTGAATATTCTAAATTAGAATATATTTCTGTTATCTTATCAAAATATTCTTTAATGTATTTTTCTAGCCCTAATTTTTCTGCTATTTTAAGATTATTTAAATCCGATACCATATACTTAAAAACGTCTCTATCTTGATTAGAAGATAATTCATCATATATCCACTTCTTTTCTTTATCTGTTTTAAGCGATAATTCTTCTAATATCTTTTCGTAATCAAAATCTATTTCTTCTGATTTTAAAAAATTATAAAATTCAGCACTCTTCGATAATGTACTATTAAATTCTGATAAATTTTTACAATTATTATCTTTGTTTAATATATATAACTCTGTTTCGTCATCCATATATTCAAGATTAGAATATATATCATGTATTTTCTGTGTAAACTTAGTAGAAGAGAAATAAGGTTCAGCTGTTAATAAATTTATTATTACATTATCAGCCAATAATATTGGGTCAAAACCCATATGAAATTCTTTTGGGATACCAAGTTTTTCTTCTTCGCCTTTAATAGATAATTTAACAAGTTCTAATTCATTTATGTAATAGGTATTCCCTTCATTATCTATTAAAGAATGATTTTTACCCTTTGATAAATTAGTAATTTTAGTACCATCACTTTTGATAATAAAGCGTTGTGACATATTATATTTAATTTTATCTTTCAATTCTTTCACTTCTTCTTCTGTTTTTTCGTTGATTTCTTCCCTATTGTAATATCGAAAACCATATTTTTTTCGCTTTTCTTCAATAGAAGCAGATATATAATCATCCACTGCACCAGAACCTAATGGTCCCGGTCTATTTAATGCATTTGCAGCAACAATATCATCAAAAACCAAAGGGGCTAGTTTATTCAAAATTCTTCTGGCAGATGCACTTTCCATTTGAAAAGTCATTGAAGTTTTCCCCTCATATAGAGCTTTTAAAGAAATTGGGTCATCTAATTCTTGGTCATTATTTTTAAAAATAGATGAACCATAACCAGCTTGAAACATTTTTTTTCTAATTTCATCTATTGCGGCTTTTGTAGCTAATCCTAAATAATCCATTTTTACCAAGAACATAGATTCTATATAATTTCCATCCCATATAGTTACATTACCACCCAGTGATGGCGTCATAACAGAAGAATGATATGGATAAAATAATACACCAGCAGCGTGTAATCCATAATTAGCAAATAGTTTATTCCCTTTTAAACCATATTTATCCAATTTTTCAAGTTCATTTTCTTGCAACACTTGGAAAATCTCAGAACGAACACTAGAATTCATTACATTATCATACAAAGTAACCTCTTTATCCTCTATAAACTCACGTGACACAGTTGTTTGAACAAAATAAGGTAAAGCGTATAATCTAACAATATTCGCTAATATTGTCTTTTTTGTGGTATAAGATATCGCACTAATTTTACCAACAAAATCTTCCTTTGGTTTTATGTATCTTTGTATCATATTTTCCGAATAAATATTAAAAGGTGGTTTTGTATAATCCATTATATCTGGCATAACAGTATTGTAATATTTAGCCAATATATTATAATATAAATCTTTATCTTGAATATCCACATCTATATCCGGCATACTAACACGTTCAGGATTGATAAAACGCTCAAACAGTAAATCATATTTTAAAGGGTTAGTATCTGTAATACCTAATATAAAAGCTATCAAACTACCTGCCGCAGAACCACGACCAGGACCGTAAGCATCTATTTTTAAAGTTTCGCCCTCTGTATCGTCACCTTTATTTAACTCATCTTCCACGATTAACCTATTTTTATACATTAAAAAGAAGTATTTAATATAATCGCTATTCCCGGTAGACTTAAGAACTGTTATTTCTTCTTGTATTCTATCTTCGTAATTCTTTTTAGTAAAAGGAGTCGTCTTTAATACCTTTTCTAAAGTATTTTTCCCTTTATCTTTATAAAATAATTCATCTATTAAAAATATAAGAGCGTCAATATATCCGGTAATATCTTCTGGTTCGACCTCTACAAAATCTGATAATACAGTTAACGGCGGAAATGCCGACAAATTTAATTTTTCATAAAAGAAGAAATCTATTTCTTCAAATTCTTTTTCTTTTATTTGTGATTTTATCCAATCTTGTTTAACATTAGATGTAAATAATCCACTTAACAGAGATAAATCTTCGTATTTTTCCTTTACAAAGATTTCTTTTTCCTGTAGTGTCATTACTTGATTATCAAGTGATGAAGTTATAGAATAGAATATATCCCTATCATCGCTAGAATAATACTTAGGAACTGGCATTTTAGAAGATGGTAGAATAACACAATTAGTTTCGCTCTTTATATCTGATAGTTTTTCGTTTGTAATTGTAGAATAATCATCGACTATAGCCATTATATGTCTATAATCAATCGTATTTGTCATTATTAAATCATATTCTAAATTATCTTCTACATTGAACACTTTTAAACCCATATACATAGTTATACCGTGTTTTTTTAATGTATCAAAATATGCGACATTATTACTCCAATATTTATCTACTATAATCACTTCTTTAATTTCGTGTTCTTTTGAAAATTCTATTATTTCATTTATAGTTACGATATTGTTTTTTGACATGTTTGTTTCTATATATAAAATATCCTCTTTTCCATATGTTCTGTCGTTATTGTTATCTATTGTTTTTGAAGAATATTCTACGTCTATTATCTTTTGCATTTGGTATTTTGTCGCAATTAAATTAACTTTTATATCTAGTAATGCAGAGTGAGCTACTTCACGTTCTGCCATTAATTTTTCTATTTCTTCCAAATATTCAGTATCTTTTATCTTCGAAATAATATCCGAGACTGTATTATTTAAATTCCTACCTTGTTTGGTTTTTGATAATCTATCGCCATTAGTCTTAGTAGCATTCATATTATAGTAAAGTGTGTCAAATACGGTATCTGATTTTACGGCTAGATTATAGGTGTCAGTTAATACTGATTTGTAATCATATTCGAATAAATTATGACCAGACGAAAAATCAATTTCATATTCTTTAGTCCCATCTTCTGATTTTATTATAGTAATATCTTCCACTTGAAAATAACCCAAATCTTCTTTTAAAACATTCATGTCTTCCGAATCAAATCTTTTTTTTATTTTTGATTTAGCATTTTTTTCTTTATAAATTTTATTTATTGATTCTATATATGTTTTGTCAGATAAATCTTCTTCCCTAATAATACTAGTCACATATACAGCCATAGGTTCTATACGTTTTGGAACATAATAATCTTTTTCTTTCTCTAATACTTCTTCAAAATTCAATATATTATCTTTTAAAGTTATTTTTAGAAGTATATAACCTATCTGTGTAATATAAATAGGTTTTTCTATTCCAGTAGTTTCTGTATCAAATAATAGTAAATTAGCATATCCTTTTTTTGATATTGTTTGTAATAAATTTTCTTTGAGTATTTGATTAACGCTAAAGTCTTTCATTTATTTGCCTTATAAAGTATTTTTTAATTTGATTTATTTTAATCAAATTAAACTTTATAAGAGCTTAAAGCAAATATTTTTTAACTTATTGGTTTATTGATGGGTTTACTAACAGTATTTGCCGTAGAAGTTTCAATTTTTGTTAATTGCTTAATACCTGGCACTTCGTCTAAAAAATCGCCTAGCGAAGTCGATAATGCAGTATATTGTTTTTTATCTGTACCGTCATAGTTATTAAACTTTTCCAATTGCTCTGTATTCATAATATTACCTTTTTTATTTTATTATAAACTTTTAATATATTTATTTATTTAAGCCTATAATAATTGTTCTTCTAATTTTCTAATTTCATTTTTAACCAAATCATTAAATCTTTCTTCATTATTTGTTTGATATAAAAAATCCTTAAAACCTTCTTTATATTTATCTACCCCGTCAGGTTGTTTATCAACATGTTTCTTTAAGAATATATCTTTTGATTGATAAATAGAAGATATACCTCTAGGAAATAAAGTCTTAAAGATAACTATTTTTATAGAAGTAATAATACTACCTTGTTTTACTTCATCCGTTATATCATAATTCACAAACAAACCTTTCACTAGTTCATTTTCTTTTATAATTTTTTCTATTGATTCCTGTAAGTTCTTTTCTTCCTTCATAGTTGTAGCGATTGCATATATAGTAGGAGTTGCTATAACATTTAAGAAGCCCTTAAATGCTTTTGTTTTTATATATATCATACCACGCATAGAAGCAACGGTAGATTTTTTTTCACTTATATTTACAATTTCTGCTATTTCAGTATCAGTTAATTGAAAATCTTCTTTTGAACGCTTTGCGTCATCCGAATTTATACCGATAATATATTTATACATTGCATTAGATTTTATACCATTAAACGTATTTAATAACTCTGTTGGAACTTCATCACTATTTTTAAATATATCCGCTGAAGATTGAGATAATATATGTATCCCCCCACCATGCTTTCTAATAGTTCTGTACATATAACCAATAGCCTCAGCTGGACCCGTATCAGCAACATTGGCTAATATTTGGTGAACTTCATCAAATATTATCATTTTCTTTCTTGCTTTATTAAGAGGACTCAAAATAGAATTCCATTGGACTATATTTAATGATTGTAGAATAATCGCGGCTAAATCATCAGGCGTCTCTTCACCCATATCAACAGTCCACAATAATTCTTCATCAAAGTTTAGTGCCGGTGGTCCGTTGAATAAATTTCCATACCCAGTTAAACTAACATATGTATCCATAATATTAGCTTCGTCTTTATACATATCACCATACAGCAATACTTTTTCCATAATATCTTGAACAGTAAAATATAACATTTCTTCAAATATATCTTCTTCTTCTTCATATTTATAGATATATGAATTTTCATATGTCTTTTCATATCCCTCTATATCTTTATATAAAACCACCACTTTATCCATATATTCTTGAACGAAATATGTTTCAGTCTCTTGTATATTCTTAGAATCGATAGATTTTAACGTTTCATTTATATTAAAAACAATTTTATCGGTTTCTTTATCTTTTATTACGATTGTATTTTTATAAATAACTTTACGTTTTTTGAATGTTTTTTTATTATCATCTATAATATCCAATAATATATCAGACACTATCTTTTTAAAATCGGCTTTTTTTGTCTGTGACATACTTAATACTATTCTAATAAAAAAGTTAAGTTTACTTTGCGGAGATAAGTCATTTGGAAGTAATAAATGATAAATTTGATTTTCGTCCATCGTGTACAAATTTCCATTATCCATTTCATAAATAGCAGTATCTGATTTATCTTTATATTGATTTATTATATTATCTTTAGTCATTACATTATCTAAATGCTTAGATAATAAAATAATATAGGTTTTAAAATCATCCGTATATATAAATGGATTTATATTGTTTTTAGGTGAAGATAAGTTTAAAGTTACAGCTTTTCCACCAAATATTTTTACAAAATTTATAAAAGAACCACCTCTATCTATAATAATAATTAAAGGGTGAACAGGTAAAAATAACAATTTAATTAGTTCATATATCTTTGTAAAAGATTTACCAGAACCAGTAGCTCCAACAACTATACCATTAGGTGCTTCTATTCTAGGGTCATATGTATCAATGTAACATATTCTTGAACCACCAGATATCCCAATTATTACGGGTCTCGTTAATGAAAATTGTGATGGTCCAACTGATAAATTTATCATATCTTCCAAGTCATCATAAGTTAACATTATCTCTTTGTCCATTTTTATTGTTTTTGGGTTAAAAGACAAAGGGGAAGCATTACCAAATAATATTTGATTATTTACAAAATTTTCTTTTACTATCTCTATTCCAAATTCACTAGAACTAAACATTGTTTCCAATTCACTTAATAAATCTATATTTTTATAGGATACTATAGTTAGATATAATTGCGAAATAACAAATTTTGCTTGGCTTTTCCTTACCATTATTTTTAATTCTTCTATCGCTTCTATTTTTTCAGCAACAATTAACGGGTCATAAAAAAGACCTCTTATACTTGGTAATGAATTTACAGTAGTCCAAGCCATTTTTTCCATATTTAAATTCGCCAGAACTTGTTTATCCGGTGCTTTATAAAAATTTATAGAATAACTAGCTTTTATTATCTTTTCAGAAAATTCTTGATTTACCCTTTTAATTATCATTTCACCCATTCTAGGAGAAGAATTTTCCGGTATAGTTTCTAAATTATAAACATTCACATGTTTATATAATTTTTCTTTTTTTATAGTAATATCTTTATCAGAACCAACCAAGAAGGTATAAGGAAATTGCGCTTGGTAATTTTCTTTTGCGTCTTCTTTTGCAATGTAGATACCTTTCTTGAGATTACTCATTTCACCATTTAAATTATCTAAAACATACGAATTGTATTCCACAGTTGTTTCAAATTCCTTAATATTCTCGATAACTACTGCATTACTTTCATCTTCATATAATTCGATAAGAGGCTCATTCCGTTTATCTAACAGTATATATTTCATTCTTCCTGTTTCAATTTTTAAAGTGTCTTTTTCAAATATTAACGGAGTATCAAATATTTGAAATGTTGGCTGATTATGTTGAGAATAAATTTTCTTCTTAGGTAGTGTATAAAAAGAACGAATGATATTTATCTGACCCAAAATATCTAATAATTTATTTTGTGGATTGTCTTTTATTAAAACTTCAGAAGATATTTCTTCCTCAGTGTAAACTTCTGTTCCAAATTTCCCAACAGCCGCTTTGTGTTTTTCAAAAAGTAAATTTAAAGCTTTAAAAAGGTCTTCTTTTATATATTCGCTTTCTATATTATTTTCTAGCAATACAGTATATAAAGATACAAAATTTTTCTTATCATACTTTTTTCTTCCTATTTTAAACGAAAAATCTTTTTCTTCTTTTCCACTTAAATAAGTTCTTACAAAAAGACAACTTTCATATTTTTTTAGATTACTAAAATTCTTAGTTAATTTTTCCATTTCTTCTATAACTACTTGGTCTAATAAACTCTTAAAAAATGTTTGATTATTATTACTATTCTGAATAACGGTTAATTCCTGTTCTATACTCTCGTTAGGTATAGAAAAATATTGATACAAAGAACCACCTATGGATTTTACTGGCATAGGTAGTTTTGCTCCAGAACCATAAGGGGATATCCCATTGACTATATTTTCTTTACTAGAATAATATCTTTCCCTATCTATGTCTTTCATATACATTAACTCACCAAATTCTTCTAGTCTAATTACACTAGATAAAGACATATCAGCGTGAACAAAACCTTGAACACCTTTGTATTCAAACGTATCTAATATTTTTAAACCATCAACCATTTATTTATTCCTAAAAAGTATTATTTTTATTTTATTATAGCATGATTCATATATCGTTTATTTTTCCATAACCTATATAAATCTTTTTTTGTTGCTTTTCGCATAACTTCTATCTTATCGGTATTCTTGAAAGCTGCTGAACGATTTAAAAAATCTTCTTTTAGTTCGCCAGATTCAGTTACCATAATATCTTCATATTTTTTAGTATTTTTGTTATATCTTAACAAACTATCCTGAGTCTCATACCAATAAAAATGCTCGTCACCTATTAGTTTCATTTCTTTATTATTCGTATTTATGGTTATTCCTGGAAATGCAGCAGAAGAATAAGAATTAGTAATTATTAACGCAACCATATATAGTATTTTTTTCATTTTAAACCTTTATTTTATTTTAATGTCTATTCGCATAGAATCTTGAATATCATCTTTAATTTCAATAGAAATTAAATTGTCAGCGTTGTAGTAATCTCGAGTACTAGGAGTAGTTACACTATTTACCAAAGATACGTTTGAATTATAAAAGAGGTTTAAACCATGACCTTGGCCACTCTTATCGTCTATATTGTTTTCACGGGCTTCTAGTAAATCTATGCCCTTATGTTCCGTATTCTGTTGAATATTATTAGTATTTATATAAGAATCAACAACATCATCGTCAATATGCCATATAGCAACACCACCCATATAATTATTAATTAGAGAAGATTTACCTTTTTCATAACCAGCATTAGACATATTTTCTAAAAGAAAATATTCGTTGTTTGATATGTTTATTTTTAAAATATTATAATTATCTAAAGTATTTTTATTAAGGACATATTCCTTGTTATCATTTATGATTAAAGGAATATTAAAACCACTTTTTATTTTAGACCATGCAGACATATGTGCAGGTGAATTTCCAGCAGCACTATAACCATCAGGAAAGACTTGTGTATTCCAACTTCCATACCCCATTAAACCGAAACCACCTATACCATTATTATGACCAGTTGTGTCATACATATCAGGTAAATTAAAAGCTGCATGTCCTAATTCATGTGCAATAATACCAACCGTTGCATAATTATTAAGGTGCTTTTCACCAAATAAAGCATATTTACCTACATATTCATAACCGTCAGATATTACACTAGCTATATATTTTATATACCAAGAATGGGCCCATATACTCGGAAAATCTCCATACCCCTTTATAGCTGCCTCATAACCAGCAATTATAAAAATTGGTATGATTTCATCAGTATCTAATTCCATATTTTTATTTGTATCTAATTCATACATATCAATATATTTGGAGGCTCTCTTTAAAGCAACAGGTATTATATCAACCATAGAAGAATCTTTAGAAGATGTAGGACTGGGATGATTGATATCTACCGTTACAGATACGATACCATCATTTGCACCTTGCGTATCTGATATTTTAGAAAAAGCGAATGTGTTTCCAGATATCTCTTGCATATAATTAAACAAATCTTCTTTATAAAAGATATTATCCCAATATTCATTACTACTTTCTATTTTAACATCTTGAAAATTTACCAATATAACAAGTATTTTATTATTATTATATTTATTAGAATCTAATATGTCATCAGTCTGAGTATTATTAGAACACCCTATAAATAATAATGATATAATAAGTGATAGTAAAATTTTTAACATTTATTTCCTTTATAATATTTTTAACTATTATAAAGTTTTAGTTATAAATTAAACACAAACAATCAAAACAAGGAAAGATTTTATATGAACACAAAAAAAGATACATTAAAATATAAAAAATTTTATTTTAATGCTTGGAATATATTATCGTTAATAATGATAATAGCACTGATAAATAATTTATATTTTTCAGATGTTGCAGTAGGATTTATAGATAGACCCATATCTTTATTAGGTTTTGAAACTATTTTAAATACTCAAAATATGAGTTGGGGATTTATTAGTATAAACTTAATAATTTTTATACTAACAAACCTTGAATCTTTTTTTAAAATTAAAGGATTATTCCTTATTTTAACTATTATGTCATGGATGTTTATACCAATAACTATTTTTAATATTTATTATATGATTAAAAATAAAATTATTTAATTAAGGACTGCTTATATATATACGCCTCATAAGCAATCCTTAATACACCCAAAGAATAATTTATTGAATTATTATATCTTAATATTTTTTTGATATATATATTTAAATATTTAATATCGTTGTACTGTGATTTATCAAATTCTTTTTTATTTTTTTTATTAAAGTAAGTGGACTTTTTTGTATTAAAAGAGAATGAATACCAATCATTTTCTAGTTTAGGCAAATCTTTAAACTTATCAAAATCAATCAATTTGTTAAATTTCGTTTTCACATGTAAATAGTTTGCGGCAGACATAATTGCGTCTTCCATATTATTCAAATCACCTATTTTACCAGCATAACTTTTTATTAACCAAAAATTCATAGGCATAAATTGCGGTATTCCCACTGCACCAGCGTATGAGGCCTTAAAATTACATTTACTAACCGATATATTATTTTTATAACAATATTCTGCTATATATAATAAATTATTTTTACCCATTCGTATCAATCTTTTATTTCTTTTAGTATTAGGTTCTAATTTTAAATATAAGCTATTAAATACAACCCAAGCATCGTGTTTAGGTTTAATTTTTCCCAACCAAGTTTCTTTTATTAATATAGAAGCTATTATTTCTCGATTAACACCATAAGTTTGTTCTGCTTTATCATAAGCTAATTTATATTGTTTTAAATGCTTGTGTATCTTTGGTATATGTTTAATTAAAGTATTATTTGCACGTTTTTCATTAGTTTTATGTTTTGAAATCATTCTAGGTTTGAACAATTTTAATGTCAACTTATCTATCTGGCGGCTCTTATCCCGTAATATTATTTTATTTGCATAATTTATATCAATCTTTTTAGTTAGCATTTTTTCACACAATGGTTTATATTTCTTTTCTTTAAATTCACAATTTGTATAACCAAAAAGACTCGGTGTAATCATTAATGTAAACATAATTAGAAGCGTTTTTATTTTCATATCTCATTCCTTTTTTATAATATCATTATATCATCTTTATAAAATTTTATATAAATACGTTTTTTTTGTTTTATAATTTATATAAAATTAAGAAGTAAAAAAAGGATTTTCCATTATGAAAAAAATAGTATTGATATTTTTATACTCATTTCTTCAAGCAGAAGATATAGATATATTAGAATTAAATAACAAAAAAAAGACTGATATAATTTATTATTCTGAGAATATAGAAAGTAAATTAAATTCTTCTATAAATATAGAAGCAAAAATAATAGTGAGACAATTGGATGTGTTGATATCAAAAATGAATTCTTTTCAAGAAAAAGAATATTTAATAAGGTTTAAAACACTTTTCGTTGAAAAATATTTTTATCCTAATAAACCAATAGCTGATATCAACAGAAATATAAATAAAATTTTAAATGATAGAAGTAACAAAAAACTTATAACATACGAAAGAGAAATAAATAATGATAGAAATTTATTAAAATAGGAAAATTAAAATGGAAGAATTAAAAGAAAAATTAGATTTATTTTTATCTACAATAGTGATAAATAGTAATCTATTATTAAAAATAACAATGGGTATATTAGCACTAAACAGTGTTTTATTTATCTATAATATGTATTTTAACTATAATTTATACAATAAATTTAAACACAAAGTAAATGAAAATAAAGTTTTAGTTGTTGATAACAAAGGAAATCAATATTTTCAAAGAATAGGTTATTTAACAGAAGATACTATATTGAATTTTGCTATAATCGGAATCAGAAATCTAATGGAATATTCTTACATAAATAAGACAAATTTGTTATATGCTAAAAAATATGCCGTAAAAGAAATCTTAGCAGATTATACAAAATTATTAAATTCAGAACAAAATCAATTAGAATTAGATGAAGGATTTTATACAATAAAGTTTAAACATATTAGATTTATTATGTTAGATGAAACAAGTGAGAAATGGGGACTAGAGGCTTTTGTATATAAGAAATACAATGGATTAGGAATTACAAAAGAAGGCAAGATTTTAAAAATAAATATAGAAATACAATATAAAAATAATATTATTAGTAATCCGCTAGGTCTTTTTATTACAAAATTTACAGAAAGTGTCCCGACAGAAAGCGAATTAGAAACATTAAGTACAGATTTGGGTAATTAAAAGGAAAAAAATGAAAAGTGAAATTAAAGAGAATATAGTACTTACTTCAACCATAGGTCTTACTGTATTTATTACTTTTTTTATTATATCTTTTATTTATATAAACACGGTTTTCAGCAATAGTATTTATGAAAGGTTTATAAACCATGTAAAAAGTGTAAATATTTATGACATAAATAATATATCCCCTATTATAACAGATGACGAAAATAATACCTATATACCATTTTTTAACGAAAGTAGTATCAAAGCTGATTTTACAAAAAATATATTTTTTAATGATTTTAGAAATTATGATTTTTATTCCAAAGATAAAAAAATCACTTTAACCGGCTATTTTAACAAAAATTGTGAATTTGTGAATAACAAAACTAGTAGTATTAAAAAATTATATCTTAATATTGATAATTCTCGAATTAAATGTGTTAATAATGAAATAATATCAGACAAATTAGCACTAAAAAATAGTAAAATATTTGGGAATGGACTTATTAGCTATACGAATATTAGTGACAAAGTAAGGCAAATAAAGATACAAACTAATTATTTTATATCATATATATTATTTGATTATTTATATCATAAAAATAATTATATTCTAGAAAAATTTATTAAAGATATAGAGTTGAAAGAAGATTTATTAAAAAATAGATTACAAGATAACAATAACTATTACCATAAAATAAATTCCATAGAAGATTTTTCTAATTATGATACTGGAAAACTATACTATAAAATAAATTATTCTATAATAAAATATTCAACGGGTGCTTTTAACGAGAAAAAAGAAATTAAAAGAATATGTAAAATAAAATTAGAATTTAGTACGGTAGAGAAAAAAAATGATTTAAATTTGTATGTAACTAGCTTAAGTGACACCTACAATCTTATTAAAAAAGACAAAAATACTATCATTAGTATTATAAATCAGAATGTTTATAAAATTATAAATGGTAATATATCTGAAAAAATAAAAACATTAGGAGCAATTATTAAATTCACAGAAGCTTCACAACAAAAATTAGGAAAACGAATGAAAGATAAAGAGTTCATAATTTATCTGATAAAAAATACTATTGGAAATGAAAATATAGTATCTGTAAATTCTATAATTGTTGATAGACTGGATAGCGAGACAGAATATATAGCAAAAGTTAGTCTAACAAACCAATTAAACGATAACGTTAGATTTGAATTTTACTTTAAACAAATAAATAAAAATAATTTTAAATTATTTTATATTGAGAAGGAATAAAATGTCTAATAATAAAAACTTTTTTAATTTAAAATCTTTTTTTAATAATATATCAGACTTTGAAGAAAAAATAACATTTGATAAATACAGAAGTAATTTTTTACAATTTTATTATTTTTTGCGCGATGACTACATGAACGGTAATGAAATACTTATTTTTAATACCATAGATGCGTATAATATAAGTGAGTTTTATTTTAATAATATCGTATTTGATAAAAAATATTTAAACCAATGGAATAAAATTCTAATTTCACATATTTTGTACTTTTGGGATTATGATGGAAATAAAAAAGAACTAGAGCAAGAATTTGAAAAAATAAAAAAATTACAACAGAAAAAAAGTGCCAGTTTTATACTTAAGTATTTTTCTTTATATAAATTTCAAGACGAAAAAGAATTACAAGATTATAGCAACGTAGATAGTATATTTAAAACCAGCAAGAGCGCAACAGAAAATACTACGTTTTTTAAGATATTATTTATAAGTGAGCACATACCTTTCTTCACAAAAGAAATATTACAAAATTGGGTATCAAGTTTGGATTTGAAATTTGAAAAATTATTTTTTAATATAGGATTTGATAAAGAAATTGCAGATTTAAATTTAAATATTTATCAATATATCCAAAACAATTCCGGTATTGACAAGAATATCAATTTCCATTATAGAGTTAATTCAAAGAACTCTATAGTTAATATGACCAATATCAATAGTAATTATTTGCCAGAAGTTGATGATTTAAAATTTTATCTATTAGACAATAACTTTAATTCATTACAAAACGAACTTAATGATTTAAATACAGAAGAAGAATTTAGATTATTTGGTAATATATATTTAGAATTAAATACTAAACAACAATATATAATTAAAATGTTTATTAACTTTTTAAATGATTTAGGTATCAGTGCAGCAGAAATTGAGCCAGATACAATGTTCGACAACAAAGATATGAATATAATAGATATTCACACACTATTTAAATTTAACTTAAATAGTGGCATTATTAAAGAAGATGAATTTTAATTATCGAATTGAACAAATTCTTTTAATTCTATTCTATTAGGCTTAAAAGAATTTTTAATATTATCGTCTTTATAACCTAGAACGATTGACAATAATAACGCATTGTCTTCAGGTATATCTATTATCTTTTTGATAGTATCTGCGTATTCCCCAATAGAACCCTGAATACAATGGTCTATTCCTAATTCTTCTGCACGATGTACTATGTTCTGAATAAACATCCCAATATCTATAAGCATACCCGTCGAAGAGTCCGTAAAGATTTTATCTACATATATGAACATAACAGTTTCAGAACCAAACCATTTAAAATTATCTATCCAAGCTTTCAAACGTTCTTTTTCATCTTTTCTATTTATTGAAGCAACCTTATAGAAATCTTTACCCGTCATAGCGCGTCTATATTTATATTGTGTTTTCCAAACCGTAGGATAATAAATAATATCTTCTTCAAACTCTTCTTTATTTAATATTTTCTTAGATATTTTTGTTGTTATTTTTTCGAGTGTTTTCGTGTTTTGAACACATTTTACCAACCAAGGTTGTATATTTCCACCACTAGAAGTTAATTTAGCGGTTTCTAATATATCTATTATATCTTCCATAGAAATTTTTCTTTTTTGAAAAGAACGAACCGAGTTAGTTTGTTCTAAAATCTTCTTAATGGACATTATTCTTTTCCATATAAAAATATAGATAGTGATTTCCAGCACTTTTTCTTTTTCTAAAAACATTAACTTTTTTTAATTTGAGATTTAAGCTATTAGTAAAAGTTTTCAAAAACAATTTCTTAAACTTCAAAGCTTCTTCTTTTGTGTGCGAAGAATCATCTAAAACATGTAACTTATAATATAATTTAGTTATTTCACCTGCTAATAAGGGGGTTTCCGACTCTTTTACTATTGTAACAATTCTTGTTATTTGTAAATCCGTTAGTATTTTTTTCATTTGTTGTTTTCCTTGAAATTTTTAATTTGTACATAAATACTAACGAAGCTTTGATAAAAGAAAACTTAAACTCTTATAATATATTGAAAAAAGGCATTATTCTTGAAAAAAGGTTTCATTTTATTCTATTTTTTACTACTTATACCAATAATTAGCACAACATTGATAATAAAAATAAATGAAATAAAACAATTAAAAAAAATTTTATCAAAACAGTCATACATCATTAAAAATAATATTATTCTTAATGATGTAAAAAGAATAGTTAGAAATAATTTTAAACTATTAAAAAAGAAAGACTATGACATAAATAAGATAACCGGAATACCTTTCGTCATTAGTGGTGGTCCAGAAGAACTAGAATTTACAATAAAAGAGAAAAACTATACCTTTTATATACCAGATAAAACAAGTCTAGAAAAAACAAGATTATATTTAGATAAATTAGGGATGCATTTTCATATAAAAAATATAGACTTATTAAATAATAATATAATCTCTAATATTCTATCTCCAGAATTTAATAAGAATACTCTATATAAAACTATTAAAAAATATCAAGAAGATAATAATGATGAATACGCAGATAACCTTTTAAGTAATTTAGATAACTTATTTCAATTTGACAATAATAAAGAAAAAAATTCTTTTTATAAAACAGATAATCTTTATTTGTCTATCTTAATGTCAGAGACTATAAAAAATATTATCGATTATAAAAAATTAAAAAAAAGCACTTTATTTAGAACTCTCGATAAAAGAAAAATATTCTATTTAAAAAAACAGAATATTTATATACGTGAAAGACCTAATAAAAAGTATATAATTTTTATTATAATTAAGTATAATAAATACAAAACTTTAAACGAATTAGTTTTTGACTTTAAAGAAGGGAAGTTCATTGAAACAGATACAGATACAAAATTTAGATATTATTAGTAAATTATATCCATTAAAGAAAAATCACAATTATAAAAATTGTCTGTTATTACCATCTTTTTATTTTATTAAGAGTTCAAAAGGTATAAATTATATAAACAAACTTCAGCTTAAAGAAAATATATTTAGTGCAAACATAAGCGACAAATATAAAAAAAAATATCTTTTTAAATTTAATGCTTCTTATTTTAAAGCTATTAATTTATCCGATATTGAAAAAGAATATAGCAAATATTATATTTTAGAAGACATCTTACACGAAGTGGAATTTGTCGATAATGAAATTTTTCAAATAAATGATACATTCTTAATATACAAAAACGAAGAATTTGTAGAAATACCAGCTGAATATGTTGATAATGAAGTCTTAGAAGATATACCAGTTGAAAATATTAAAATTGAAAAATTTAATAAACACAGTGTTAGCAAAAACGATTTATTTTTAAAAAATATTTTTAAAGAGAATTACAAAGAGATAATGTTAAAATACATAGATTATGTCAGTATAACCGCTTTAAGTTTTTCAGTTTATTTTATAAACAACGGAGTTCAAAAAAATATTTTTAATGAAAAAATAGAACTTAATATATCAAAAAATAATTTAAAAAATAATATAAGTTATCTAAAGAACATAAAAAAAGAAATTAGCTATTACAAAGAAGACTTAGACAAAAACTTTAAATATATAAATAATATTATTATTAAAAAAAATTGGAAAGAGCTTAATATAAATTTGCAAAAGAAAAAATTCAGCAAGAAGGAAATATAAATGAAAATTATTATACTTTTAAGTTCTATACTTATTTTATTTTCCTCTATTATATATAATCACAATGTAATACAGAATACAGATAAGAAAAACATTGTAGATTATATAATTAGCAATACAAAATATGATATAGAGAATATTGACTTAAATAAAACTTTAACCGAATTAAAGACAAAATATGGTGGAAAAATAAAGTTTATAAATAAATACACATATAGTAATAGCGTAAACAAATATAAGGCAAAACGAATTTTAAACTTTTTAAATAAAAAGAATATTCTTATTGATAATATAAAATTTATTAATAATTATCCTAATATACAGATATTTATAACAATAAAGGAAAATAATGTTTAGTTTTTTAAAATATATTTTATTATCCCTTATAAGTATTGTATTTATATTATTTTTTTTAGATAAAAAAATTGCATTGGATTATTTTAATTTTCATAATTATAAAGAACATAACGTATTTATACAATATAATACATTTGATAATCACACAACCAATAAAATTAGTTTAAATAAAAATGTAATTTTCTACAATGATATTAACATAGCAACAATAGAAAATATAAATATATCCCTATCCTTATCTGGATTAAAATTAGAAGTCAATACTATACATAATGGTTTCAAAGAAGCTTTTCCAAAAGTTTTTAAAAATATTAATAATATTAGTGTTTCTTCTATACTGATAGATAAAAAAATAAAAATAAATTTTGATAATAAATTTAAATGTCAATACGACTTTTTATTAAATAATATAACATGTAATAAGCACAATAAAATTATCAATAATCTAGTAAAAGGAATAACACAATGAAAAAACTTTTCATAACTCTACTTATTTCTTATATTATAGCTGTTATAGTAAACAATATTCTTCTAACAAATACTCAAAATGTGTTATTAAAAGAATATAATATAAAACCATTAAAAATAAAATTTTTTAATATTAGAAGTATTCCTACAACAAATAAGCAAGAAATACTAAATGTTCCTAATAAAAACATTTCCAAAAAAAACATTGTAAAAGATGTCTTATTAAGCAATAAAATAAATATTTTAGCGATTATTATAGACGGTGAAGACAAAAAAGTGTTTTTTACAGACAAAGTATCGGAATATTTTTTATCTGTAAATGATAAATATAAAAAGTATACAATTATTGATATTTTGAGAAATAAAATTAAATTATTACATAACAACCAAATTACTATTATAAAATTTGATAAAAATCAAATTGATAAAGAAGAATATGTAGAAGATATAGAAATAAATGAAACAAATTTAGACAACGATTTTATTGTAGAGGGAAAAACACTAGATAGATATATTAAAAACCCTAGAAAAGCATTACGAGAAATAAATGTTTCCAAAAGCAAAGGTAGGTATATTATCAATAGATTGAAAAATAATTCAATTTTTTATAACTTAGGTGTAAGAAAAAATGATATAATAGTTAGCTTAAACGAAGAACCTGTTTCAGAAAGTTTATTTTTGAAATTATATAAAAATTATAAGAAGTACGATTCTTTTAATATAGAAGTAGAGCGCGACGGCAAAATATTAGAATTTAATTATGAAATAGAGAGATAGGAATGAAACGAATGAAAATAGGATTAAAAATATTATTAGGTTGCTTACTAAGTATCAACTTATTAAACGCAGACATAGATTTAAATGTAAAAAAGATGCCATTGAAGCAGTTTATTACATTGGCTTCAAAGTTGATGCATAAAAATATAGTAAGTACTGAAAAATTAACACAACAAATAAATTTTTATAGTTCTAACAAAATTAAAAGTTCAGATTTACAGAATGTATTAGGGGCAATTTTAACAAAAAATAATTTATTATTAGTAGATAAAGGTAGTTATTTACAACTTATTAATAAAAATAATTTTAGAAATGCCGCACCAGAACTAGTAGAAGATGTTTCTAAAATTAATGATTACATAGTAGTCTCTTATTATATAAATACAGGTTCTTACAAAGCCAGCACAATGAAAAATAAAATATTTCACTATCTATCCAAAATAGGTAAAGTTACGACAGATGATATCAATAATAAATTATTAATATCAGATTATGCTTTTAAAATTAAATTAATAGAAAAGCTTATTAGTAAAATGAATACAAGTATAGATATCACAACGAAAACTATCAAAATGAAATCAGAATTAACGTTGGAAGTATTTAAAATGATTTTTAAATACTCACATTATTTATCGAATGTAAAAATGAAAGAACAAATGGATTTATTACCAAATTATTCAAATAATAGTATTAGTATATTAGGTTCAACTAAAATTATAGAAGAAATTTCAAAATATATATTAGAAATAGATAAGGGAAGCACAAACAATAGCACAGTTCAACTTTATTATTTAAATAATGCTTTAGCAGAAGATATTGTAAAAATACTAAAAGATATTCTAAAAGAAAAAAATAATCTAAAAAAAGAAACAAATGTAAAATATTCTTATTCTGTAGATAAAGAATTAAACGCAATTATTGCAGTTGCACCTATATATATACAACATCAGATTTCTTCACTTATTGAAAAGTTAGATATTCCTAGAAAACAGGTTTATGTAAAAGCAAGTATTGTAGAAATAAATAAAGGTGATTTAGAAAAATTAGGAGTAAAATATGGATTAGAGGGATTAAGCCCTACTAATTCTGGTTTATTGTCCCTTGGAACTAATTTAACAGGCCCAAGTATAGCAGGTAATATTGCCGAATTAGTCGGTGATGTAGCTACAGGTTTTTCTTCCAGCGCTTTTTTATTAGGGATAAGTTTAGAATTTTTAGAAAACAAAAATGTTGCTAATGTATTATCAGAGCCTTCCATACTATGTGTAAATAACAAAGTATCTAATATATATGTCGGAGAAACAGAATCTATATTAACCAGTTCTTCTTCACCTTCCACTGGTGGAATTATTAAAAACTTTTCGCGTGAAGATATAGGTCTTTCTTTAGAAATTACACCACGTATTTTACAACATAATTTAGTAAATTTAGATATAGCTGCTACATTAGAGGGAATAGTTAAAAGAGAAACAACGGAAGTAGGAACACCAACAACCACAAAAAGAACCATAAATTCTAACGCAATTATTGAAGATGGGAAATCTATCATTATCGGTGGACTAATTAAAAAAGATGTTACAACTATAAAAAACAAAATTCCAATATTAGGTTATATTCCATGGATAGGAGAATGGTTATTTACATATAATAGTAAAGATGAAAGAGAAACCAGCCTTGTTATCGTGTTAACGCCTTATATTATCAACAGTCCAAGTGATTACGAAAAATTATTAAAAAATCTTGAAAGATTAGAAAATAAAAGAAAAGAAGTATTTAAATTATTATTAGAAGATAAAGACGAAACAATTTTAAAAGAGAAATAAGATGAATGAAATCCTTAAAATTATTACCGATAATAATATAAGACCGGTTGATTTAGAAATAAATGATAATGAAAATATAGTCAGATTTTTTATAAAATATGACATCTTTTATTGTATCTTAGGTGAAGAATATTTATTCGCTTGTGAAGAAGATAAATTTATAAATTCATTATCTATATTAAATAAGTTTAATATATTGTCAAAAAATAAAAGACTTATAATCGCTAATCAACACTTTATTGAAACAATAAATAAAATATATTTTGAAAATAAATATGATAATGATGTAGTATTTGAAGATGATGAAAAAGATTTAGAAGATATTCAAAATATATTAGATACCAATTTTGATTTGCTTTCAGACAAAGAAGATAGTGCTCCCATTGTTAAATTATTAAATAGCGTTATATTTAATGCCATTAAAGTAGGTAGTTCTGATATACATATTGAAAGCACAGAAAAAGAAGGGGTTATAAGATTTAGAAATAATGGTATTTTAGAAAACTTTTTAAAAATAGATAAAAGAATTATAAGTAATTTATCTAATAGAATTAAATTTCTTTCCTTATTAAATTCTTCTGAAAAGAAAAAGTCACAAGACGGGCAAATGACCGCCAATATTTTAAATGACAACATAGATATCAGAATTTCCATAATACCTAGTTATTATGGGGAAAGAATAGTAATGAGGATACTTATGAATTCCTCTAAAATAAAAGATGTGGAAGAATTGGGGTTTAATGTTGATACAATGAATAAATTAGCTGATATTACAAGTAAAAGTTATGGAATATTTATAGTCGCTGGCCCAACAGGTAGTGGTAAAACAACCACGTTACATTCATTTTTGAAGAAAAAAAGTAATCCTACTATAAATATAATGACAGTCGAAGACCCGATAGAATACAAAACTGATTATGCAAATCAAATACAAGTTAGTAAAAATGAAGATTTTGGTTTTAATAATGCCTTACGAGCCGTTCTTAGGCAAGACCCGGATGTTTTAATGGTAGGAGAGATAAGAGATAATATTACAGCTAAATTAGCAATAGAAGCTGCTCTTACAGGTCATTACGTTATGACTTCTATACATGCAAACGATTCTATATCTTGTATTAGCAGACTAACAGAAATACAAATTGAAAAATATCTTATACAAGATGCTGTTTTAGGAATTTTATCCCAAAGATTGGTTAGAATAAATTGTGAATGTAAAAAAGAACATAAAAATGGATGTTCAAAATGTAGTTTCACAGGTTATTCCCATAGAGATATAATATATGAGTTATTAATATTTGACAATAATATAAGAGAAGCTATTAATGATTTCTCCCATTCGAGTGTATTAAAAATAGCACGCGAAACACAAAACTTTGTTTCGATGAAAGAACAATTAGACTTATTGTTAAAAGAAGGCAAAATTGACAAACAAGAATACGAAAGAAATGGGCTTTAAGAAAGGAGCTATTTTAATAGAAACGCTTTTAGTTTTATCTTTAAGCGCTTTCTATATTATATATTTATTAGATTTCACAGTTAATAAAAAAAACGAAATAGAAAAAATAAAAAAAGAAAATAATTTATACTCTTATTTTTTATTTGTAGAAAATAAAATACATAATAAAAAACTAAAAAAAATTAATAAAAAACGACTGGTAGACTATATAAACTTGAAGAAATTTTCTGATATTGAAAAAGAAAGAATGGGTAATATATATTTTTCATATGAGTTAAAAAGAATTAAAACTGTATACTTTAATGAAATTCCTATTTTTGTTTATAATGAAATATTTACTATCGATAATAATAGTATAAATACCCACAGATATATCATAGATAAAAATAATATTGAAATTGTTGAAAAAAAATAGTATAATGCACCTATATATTAAAAACAAGGGCATATAATGAAAAAAGCATTTACAATGGTAGAATTACTTATAGTAATCGTTATATTAGGTATTTTATCGACTTTAGTTCTTCCTGATTTATTCGGAAAAGGCGAAGAGGCAAAAAAGAAAATAACATGTATTAAACTTAAAGGAATAGAAACAGCTTTGAAATCATTTAAAGCTGATAATGGAACTTATCCTAGCACACGGGAAGGACTAAATATTCTTTTAAACAATACAAAACCAGAAAAATACAAAAATTATAGTCAGGTCCCTTATTTAGCTGGTGATTCTATACCAGAAGATTCGTGGGGAAACGAAATAATGTATTTTTATACAAACAAAACTTTATCTTTATTATCTTATGGCGCAGACCATACAGAGGGTGGTACAGAATTTGATACAGATTTTGGTTTAAAAGACTGTAAATAATGTATTTTAAATACCTGGGTTTCGACTTAAATAAAAATCAAAATGTAACTGGAAATTTAGAAGCACAAGATTTAGAAGAAGCTCAGAGTATTTTAATTAAAAAAAATATTGTAATTAAAAAAATAGATAACAATATTATTACTAAAAAAAGTAATTATATTGTTATCTATTTTCAAAAAGATTTTTTAGAAGAATTTACAGAAAAACTTTTCTATTTTTTAATATCAGACACAGAACTTCAAACAGCATTAAAATTAATGTTATTAGATGAAAATAATAAAAATATAAAATCATTTATTCAATTTATTTTAGAAGAATTGAATAAAGGTAACTCTTTTTACAATGCATTAGTAGAACAAAAAATAACAAATATACCTTTTTATTATTTAGAAAGTATAAAAATAGCAGAAGAGAATAATAATATACCATTCGTATTAGAAAAGCTAGTAGAATATAATGAAGAAGCAAATGATAATAAAGACAATATAAAACAAGCTTTAACATATCCCGCGATAATTTTCTTAGTTTCTTCTGCCGTTTTAGTATTTATGATGACAACAATCGTTCCTAAAATAGTCAGTATGTTTGAAAAAGGACACAAAGAATTACCTAATATCACAAAACATATAATTAGTGTAAGTGATTTTTTAGTTAATCATTATATTACGATTATATATAGTGGAATATTATTAGCGTTAGGAATGATTTTCTTATATAAAAAATCTATTAAATTTAAATCTTTTATTCATTTATTTTTATTAAAAATACCTGTATATGGTGAATTGGTTCAAAATAAAGAATTAGGTAGATTTTTATCTTTATTATATATATTACTTAAAAATAATATTCCGTCTAACAAGTCATTAAATATTGCTAGTAATATTATAGATAACGTAGTGTTAAAAAAAGAATTTGACAAAAATATATCTTATTTATCAGATGGTTTATCGATATCAGACGCCTTTAAAAATACTAAATATATAAAAAAAGAATTTATTAACTTTTTGTTCTTATCAGACGTTAATAATAATTTAATGGATATATCTAAAAAGACAAGTATTATTTTGAAGAAAAAAAACAATAAAACAGTTAAAAAATTTATATCTGTTTTAGAGCCTATGAGTATGATAGTTATCGGCGGAATGTTAGGAACCATAATTATAGGTATATTATTACCTATATTTTCTCTAGGTTAAATTATTGTTGTAAGAACTTAAAATATTTTTTAAATTCTCCTGTTATTTCTTCTGTTATATACGTCGTCTTACCATATGTATTAAATCTTTCAATAAGTTCTTTTAAAGAGAACAAAGATATCTTATGTTCTATCTTTTGCTCTACATTATCAGCTATTCGTATTTTTTCTATTATGTTATCCATTTGAAAAGGTTTATAGATAAAATCATCAACACCTATTCTTTCTAATTCTTTTATCAATGTGTTATCTTTAGTAGAAGAAACATATAATATCTTAATATCTTTGGATATTTTATTTATCATCTTTACTTCATCAAATGGCGGTAATTCAGAAGTTAAGATAACTATTTTTAAAGAATCTTTTAATTTATTTAATTCAATATAGAAATTTTTAGAATCTTCTACAATAGAATAACGGTTTTCTTTTATTTTAACATCTTTAAAAACTTTCTTTAATATATTTTTTACAACTATTGTGTTCGTAAATATTAAGATTTTATCACGTTTTTCATCTACTTTATCAGGTTTTATTTTTGCATATTCTACTTGCATTTTTTTCTGTTTTGATATAATATCTATATAACCAAATAATATATTTAAATTTTCCATAGATTCTAAGTTATTACCTAAAAATAGGACGTTCCCTTTTTTGTTCATAGATAATATATGAAATTGCTCTACTTTATCATTCAGTAAAACAATATGTTTCTTATTATCATTAATATTCAATACATCAGTTATTATTATATCCTTAGAAAAAGAACCTGTAATAATAAAATCGTATTCTTGCAATTTATATTTTAATTTATCAGCTATTCCATCTTCATATATATTTTCAGTAGTTAAATTTGGGAACATCCTTCTATACTCTTTCGAATATAATTTAAAATTTTGCTTATCGGTCAACAATAATACATTTAAATTTTCACATTTAACATGTATTTCGTCCATTTTTATTTCTAATTTGTATAAACCTTCATTCATTTTCTTTTACCTGTATTGATTGATTTTTTTATATTATTATAATATAATAAAAGAAAATTATATAAATTAAACAACAAGGAACGCCTATTGAATAAAATTATCAATAAAATTAAAAAAAGATATGAGCAATATAAAGAACAATCAGAGAATTTTTCCTTAATAAAAAAAATAATTCATATCACTATACAACTTATAATTTTAGACATTATTATCACAGGTTCTTTTTTACTAATAACCAACTTACAAAATATTGAAAAAGTGGATAATCAAATTTATTTAAATCAATATATTAGTAAAAAAGAAAACCTTGAAAATATTCACAAAATAAATATAAGATATGATTATGACAGTATTTATGTAGATATAATAGGAAAAGACCTTGATAAGATAAAAGAATTAAAATTTAATTCACTTACTTTTTCATCTTTTATTAGGAATTATGAACCAATCTTTATAGAAAAAAATATAAAATATGATATTTTTAAAGTGAAAGGACCATTTGCACAATTTACATTTATAAACTTTTTAGTTTCTAATTTTAGTACATTGGCCCTTGTATTCTTATTTTTATTTATATTTGAAAAACAGGGTTTGTTAGGTAGTTCAGAAAAATACAAAAAAATAAAAACAAAAAATATAAAAGGTCATTTTGACGACCTAATAGGAATGAAGGAAATAAAAGCAGAAATTTTACAACTTAAAGATATATTAAGTAATCGTGAAAAATATAAAGAATTTGCAATAGAAGAAGGATTTAATATACTAATGTCTGGACCGCCAGGTACTGGTAAAACAAAAATGGCCTCTTATTTAGCGAAAGAATTAGATGTTCCTTTTATTATAGGAACTGGAAATGTAGAAACCGGCTTTGTAGCAGGAGGTGCGAATGTGCTAAAAAACTTATTCGAATCAGCTAGAATGGAAGCTTTATCACATGAATCAAAAACATGTATTATTTTTCTAGATGAAGCGCAAGTTTTACTTGTAGAAAGAAAGACACAAGGACAAAAATTCGAAGATGATGCTATCAATGAGTTATTATCACAGTTAGATGGTATCAACACAGTAAATGACGTCAATATAATTTTTATCGCAGCTTCCAATTTTGATGAAAGCAATATGAAATTAGATAAAGCTATGTTAAGAAGGTTTCATAAAAAGATATTTTTCAGATTACCTAATAAAGAAGAAAGAAAAGATATATTTAGTCATTATCTTGAAAAAATATCTCCCAAATATCTTTCTAATGATATAAATCTTACACATTTGTCAGATATAAGTGCAAAACAATCACCAGCTATTATAGAAAGTATAGTAAAAGAAGCTGGTCTAATATCTATAAGCGAAGACAAAACAATAGACACTATAGTTTTAGACAAAGCATTCGAAAGAATAATAATCGGAAAAACAACTTACGATGCCGAAAAAGATAAATTAGTTCATATTATAGCTTATCACGAAATGGGACATTTTATACAAGAATATATTCACATAAAAAATAAGATTGTCTTAAAAAACCCACAAATAAAACACGAAGATTTATTTAAAGAAATCCAAACTAATACTTCTATATTGAAAATATCAGTAGAAAGCATAGAACAATATTCGACGTTAGGATATGTTCTAAATAAAGAACAAGATTTGAATTTAAAAACTAAAAAAGATTTAGAAAATGAAATAGTTACGCTATATGGCGGATTAGCAGCTGAAAAAATATTCTTTTCTGTGGATAACGATGATAATATCACAGTTGGTTCTTCTAATGATATAGAGAAAATTTCTAATATTTTTAACTTAATGATTAATAAACTCGGGATGTACAGAGAAAATAAAAAAATAAACTTAACCTTAATAGATAACATAGATTTTAAAGAAGATAATACAAAAATTATATTGAAAAAAAGTGAAGAATTGTATAATCAAGCTTTATCTAATATAGAGAATAATAAAGAATTGATAGTGATTTTATCTGATATTTTAATAGAAAAAAAAGTATTGAATATATTAGAAGTAATAAAAATAATAAACGAATATGAAACTAATAAATTAAGAATTTCTTAATTTTATTAGTTCTATAAATGGAACTGCCGATAATATTTTACCACTACCATCTTCTTTAATAGAAATAAATATTTTATCTTCATAATCGTAATCAAATTTCAATACAGTTGTATCTTCTTTCGAAATCGTATTATCTTTTTTCGAAATTATTTTAGTCGGCTTAATTTCTTCTATTTTTGTCAATAGAGTTATCGATTCTGTTTTTTTCTCTATATTACCGAAATTTGTATTTAATAAATTTATTTGATTTATACTATTTTCCATCTTTCATCCTTTTCTTTTATTATAAGGTTAATAAAAAAAACGCAAGTTAATTGATTTTAATCATTTTTTAAGATAAAATAAATATAATAATTTATTAAAAGTAAATAATAAGGATAAAAAATGAATAAAAACGAAAATATAACTTGCTCTTTTTGCAAAAAAGAGGCTGATAGTCACAATCCTATTACTTCAATAGATAATGGTAGTGCAAAAATATGTTATTCTTGTAATAAATCTTTTAGAAATATTTTTGAACAAGAACTTATGAATAATAATTTTAATGATTTTAATTTTTCAAACAAAAGCAATAATAAGATAGGCAAAGAATTACCTGAAGATATTAAAAAAGCATTTGAAAAAGCATTCGGAAAATCTTTCCCTAATAACAATAAAGAAGAAAAAATAAATTTTGAACCTATTAAATTAGTTAAACCAAAAGAGATTAAAGTTTTTTTAGATGAATATGTAATAGGTCAAGAAGAAGCTAAAAAAACTTTGGCTATATCTGTATATAATCACTATAAAAAAATAAATAACTTTTTTGTAACTAGCGAAAATAAAAAAGATATTGAATTAGATAAAAGCAATATAATGGTTATCGGTCCTAGTGGTAGTGGCAAAACATTACTTATACAAACATTAGCACGCGAGTTAGATGTTCCATTAGTGATAGTTGATGCTACTTCTTTGACACAATCTGGATATGTAGGAGATGACGTAGAAAGTATTTTATCAAGATTATTTCAAGAAGCTGATGGTGATATACACAAATGCGAAAAAGGAATAATTTTTATAGACGAAATTGATAAAATCGCAAAATCGCAAGGTAACGGTGGCGTAACGAAAGACGTAAACGGTGAAGCTGTACAACAAGCCCTATTAAAACTTATAGAAGGAAGCAAAACAACTTTTCCGTTAGATGGTGGAAGAAAACACCCAGGTAGAGATACCAATATTATAGATACTTCAAATATTCTATTTATAGTTGGTGGAGCGTTTAATGGTCTAGAAGATATTATAAATAAGCGCCTTCAAAAAGAAACAGGTATAGGCTTCAAACAAGTGGAAGTTCTAAAAGAAGGCAAAGACATTACGTTAAAAGATATTGAAGTAGAAGATTTAATTGAATTTGGTTTTATACCTGAATTTTTAGGTAGAATACCAGTTATCACTACTTTATCAGAACTTTCGAAAGATGAATTACGTGAAATCATAACTGGTCCAAAAAATTCTATTTTAAAACAATTTGAATATTTATTCGAGTTAGATAATGTAGAGCTTATTTTATCAGATGATTATATAGATGAAATAGTTGAAAAACTTATCAACGATAAAGTTGGAGCAAGAGGTATAAGAAGAGTTATAGAAAAAGACTTGCGTGAATATTTTTTTAGTATAGAAGATTATGCAGACCAACAAATTGTACTATAACATAAAAAGGAAATAAATGGATTTATTAAGAGAAGTATTTGAAAAGTATGAAGTAGAAGAACCTGAACGCATATTAACTTTTAAAGAATTAGAATTAGACATAGATGCAATCTCCAGAACTATATACATACTAAAAGAGCATTATGATTATCACATAGAAGAAAAAGAAAAAGATATTGCCAATAGTATCAATATAGGAATTAAAACTTTAGAAGACAGAAAAAAGCTATCTTTTATTGCAATTAAAGATATTGTAGAATTTTATTTAAATAGGCCACATGTAAATAATGTGTTTCATTTAAAATTTAATTTAACACAGGATAACTTGAAAAATGAATTTATGCAAGGTAGATACGAAATGTTAGTTGATAATTTAAATTTAGATTTGATAAGTATAAATAAAGATATAGAAATTATATCTTTATTTAATTTTGAATTTGGGGAATACAGAAAAAGGCTATTTGATTTTAAATAGCAGTTTATTTTTCTGTTTCGTTTTTCCCTTCTTCTAACCGTTTTATTATATCATCAACACTATCATTATTAGCAAATAAAGAATCTATGTCATCATTAGTTGCTACTTCTTTTGTGTCGCCTTCTATAAAATTAGCAGTCGTTGTTCTTTCTATATCACGTTTATCACCTTCAAACAGTAAATTTAAATATTTACTGAGTGTTCTTATGATATTGATAACACGTTCTATACGCTGTCTATTTATATCCTGATATTGCATCAAAGACATTCCTTCCAATAAAATAGCTTCCGAATGCTCTTTAATTTTTCGCATTTTATCTATTTCTTTAAGATGTTTAGAAATCTCTTTTTCTAAAACTTTATTACCTACTCTACTCTTTAAAGATATTAAAAAATCTTCTGTTGTATTATAAGTATCTGTTACTTTTTGCAAATCAGATGATACGTCAGACATAACATCAAATATTTCACTAGCTTTTAATTCACTTTCTTTTGTGACTTCATCTAGCTGACTTACTATTTTATGTTCTTTTTTTATCTTTGTTCCATCTAAAAAATTAAAAATATTTACAACTTTATCAAAATTTTGTTCTAGATTTTCAGTTAGAATATCTTCTGCAAGGTCTTCTATTTTTTTATCTTCCATCTCCTGAACTTTCTTTTTTAATTCTTCTATATTTTCATCTTCAGCCATAGGGAACTCCTTAAGACTGACTTAATACAGTGTCTATTTTATCAATTACCTGTGAAGCTTGAAATGGTTTTACAACATAATTATTTACACCCGCTTTCAAAGCTGTAATAACCTCTGTTTTTCCACCTTCCGTAGTAATCATAATAATAGGTAAAGACTTATATTTGTCTTCTCCTTTTATTTTTTCTACTAACTCCAAGCCATTCATAATAGGCATGTTCCAGTCTGTCAACACTAAAGCAAAATCACCCGTTTGAATTTCTTCCCAAGCTTCTTTACCATTCTCAGCTTCAATTATGTTTTCTTTTCCATAACCTTGGCCTTCCAATATATTTCTCAATATTTTTCTCATTGTAGAAGAATCATCTACCACTAAAAAATTAATTGCCATCTTGTTTCCTTTATTGTTTGTTTTATCTATTATAAAAGTTTTTTAGTTTTTATCTCTTTTATATAAATACTATTAAACATCAATAATATTTATACGACTATAGATATTAAAACCTTTAAGCTTTTAAATTATTTATAATTTGTAACATTTCATCAGCTGTTTTAATACTTTTAGAATTTGCTTCGTAAGCACGCTGACCTGTTATCAAATCCGTCATTTCAGTTACAAGTTGTACGTTACTTGTTTCTAGAAAACCTTGCTCTATAGTCCCTAAACCATTCAAGCCAGGAATATCTTCGATAGCAACACCACTATTAGGTGTTTCTATATAATTATTAGCCCCTATATTACTCAATCCAGCTGGATTTATAAAATCGTACAATTTTATTTGGCCAACTTCAACCGTGGTATTATCACCGAGAGAAGCTGTTACAATTCCGTCTTTACTAATATTTATAGTAGAAGTATTTTCAGGCATCGTTAATTCAGGTTGAACAATAAGACCATTAGTAGTAACTATGGTTCCGTTTGCATCAATCTTTAAATTACCATCTCTCGTAAATCCCTCTTCGCCATTAGGTAAAATTATCTTCAAAAAACCTTTTCCAGTTATAGCTATATCTAAATTGTTTCCAGTTTCGACAAGACTACCCTGCGTAAACATCTTATTGATTGCTGATATTTTTGTCCCTAAACCAACTTGTATTCCTACAGGTCTTAGTGCGTTTTCTGTGGTCTGTTTTGCAGAAAAATTTAATTCTTGGTATAATAAATCTTTAAATTCAGCCCTTCCCTTTTTAAAACCAGATGTGTTTACATTGGCTATATTATTTGAAGTAACGTCCATTTGTTGTTGTTGTGCTATCATACCGGTAGCAGCTGTATATAAGCTTCTAATCATTGTTGTTTTCCTTGTTGCTTTGTTTGGTTTTACCTTATAATACTTTCGCATTAACATGTTTATTATAAATATTTTTATTATTATTTTCTGTGTTCTCTAATAAAAGCGACTTTTTTTAAGTTATAATGTTAAAAAAAAGGTATAATAATGAAAATAATATTTTTAACTGCTTTTTTCTTTTCAAATGTTATTTTTGCTAATTGTTCTTATACAGCATTAACTGATATATATATAAATGATAAATTAGAGAATAAAAAGAATTATAAAATAATAGGTGACTTTAATTGCGAGACACTAGATGGAAAAATAAGCGAAGTATTTATTAGAAAAAATAGAAAAATAAACATATCTACATTGGGAAATATAGATAAGAAAGTAGTTATAAATTTTAATGACATGATATATATAGAATATAATAATTCAAAATTAGTATCTAAAAATAAAAATTCAATTAAAATTAAGAAAGGCAATAAAATTATTAAAATTAAAATAAAAGGGGATATACTATGAAAGATATAAAAAAGCTTTCTTTTATTGGAAAGAATTCAGAAGATGCATTTAAAAAGGCAACAGAAGTGTGTGGTCCAAATGCATATTATATAAGTTCTAAAATTATAGAAAAAGATGGTATACATCTACATGAAATTATTGTTGGTATAGATGAAGATACTGAAAAGGACAAAACAGAACTTAGTGAAAATGAAAATGTTGGTATTGATATGTCAAAATTTGAACAACCAGAAAAACAAAGAAAAAATATCTATCAACAAACCAATAATGGAGATTTTAAAACACTAAAAAACAAAATTAGTGAATTAAACTCTAATATGTTAGAAGTTAATAAATTTTTATTAAGTAATTACGATAATCAACTTATCCCGTTACCCCCAGAATATATAGGTATAGAAAATATTTTAACTAGTAGTAATATAAATCCAGAATTGCATAAGTTGATTTTGAATATTTTAATTAAAAAAACTCCACACACCCTAAGAAACAAAA
>Ga0256827_10000020_pt1 | contig 79652 bp, 62 predicted proteins | sample CV84metaG_FD_185977 | JGI IMG/M metagenome (GOLD analysis project Ga0256827, IMG submission 185977) | Hydrothermal vent microbial communities from East Pacific Rise, Pacific Ocean - CV84 | ecosystem: Environmental > Aquatic > Marine > Hydrothermal vents | place: Pacific Ocean: East Pacific Rise... | reverse complement strand
AGACGGATGTTCTGCCGGTTGTATTGTAGAATTCTGTGGTGATGGCGTTGTAAATAATAATGGTGAAGGCTGTGATGATGGTAATACAACAGATGGAGACGGATGTTCTGCCGGTTGTATTGTAGAATTCTGTGGTGATGGCCTTGTAAATAATAATGGTGAAGGCTGTGATGATGGTAATACTACAGATGGAGACGGATGTTCTGCTGGTTGTGTAGTAGAATTTTGTGGTGATGGTATTGTAAATAATAATGGCGAAGGCTGTGATGATGGCAATACTACAGATGGAGACGGATGTTCTGCTGGTTGTGTAGTAGAATCAGGTTATACATGTAGTACAGCAGGGCAGCCATGTGTAGATAATTGTATTGCAAATAATATGGATTGTGATGATAACAATATTTGTACTGATGATAGTTGTAGTAAGGGGGTTTGCAGTAATGTAAATAATACAGCTCCTTGTGATGATGCTATAATGTGTACTGATAATGATGTTTGTAGTGATGGCTCATGTAGTGGTGATTTGAATAGTAGTTATGAATTAACTGGTGGTGTTTGTATTGATATAGATGAATGTGCAAATGATACTGATGGGTGCGATGTAAACAATTATTGTGAAAATACAGAGGGAAGTTTTAATTGTATTCCTTGTAACTGTACAATTGCAAATACAGTGGGTAATTCAGATACATGTACTGATGAAATAGGGCAATGTGATTGTAAAGAAGCATATAGTGGAACAACATGTGATGTTAATAGAACCGTATTATGGGGAGATTCTGATTCTGATTATGGACAATCAGTAGCTATTGATAGTAATAATAATATTTTTGTTACAGGTTATACTTATAGTAATTTAGATGGAAATACAAATGCTGGCAGTGTTGATATCTTTTTAACTAAATTTGATAGCAGTGGAGTAAAACAATGGACTAAACAATGGGGTACTACTGGTAATGATAGAGGATATTCCGTAGCTATAGATAGTAATGATAATGTTTTTGTTACTGGTTATACTTATGGTGATTTAGATGGAAATACAAATGCTGGCAGTGTTGATATCTTTTTAACTAAATTTGATAATAGTGGTACAAAACAATGGACTAAACAATGGGGTACTGCTGATAGTGATAGAGGAAAATCTGTAGCTATTGATAGTAATGATAACATTTTTGTTACAGGTAATACTAATGGTAATTTAGATGGAAATACAAATACAGGCAACTATGATATCTTTTTAACTAAATTTGACAGTAGTGGAGTAAAACAATGGACTAAACAATGGGGCACTTCTGATGGTGAAAGTGGAAATTCAGTAACTGTTGATAGTAATAATAATATTTTTGTTACAGGTAATACTAATGGTGATTTAGATGGAAATACAAATGCTGGTGGCTATGATATCTTTTTAACTAAATTTAATAGCAGTGGAGTAAAACAATGGACTAAACAATGGGGTACTTCTGGTTATGATGCTGGAAATTCAGTAACTGTTGATCGTAATAATAATATTTTTGTTACAGGTAATACTGATGGTTCTGATATCTTTTTAACTAAATTTGATAGCAGTGGAGTAAAACAATGGACTAAACAATGGGGCTCTTCTGGTAGTGAAAGTGGAAATTCAGTAATGGTTGATAATAATAATAATATTTTTGTTACAGGTTATACTTCTGGTGATTTAGATGGAAATATAAATGCTGGTAGCTATGATATCTTTTTAACTAAATTTGACAGTAGTGGAGTAAAACAATGGACTAAACAATGGGGTACTTCTGATGGTGAAAGTGGAAATTCAGTAACTGTTGATAGTAATAATAATATTTTTGTTACAGGTAATACTTATGGAGATTTAGATGGAAATACAAATGCTGGTGGCTATGATATCTTTTTAACTAAATTTAAAGAATAATCACTTAAATTCCATACCAAAAATATCAAATAAAAATGTATAAATATCAGATTGTTCATCTATGATTTGCTCTGTACTCATTCCATGCCCATGCCCTGATTTAGATTTAACTCTTAATAACATTGGATTGTAACTTGTATTGTGTTTTTGAAGCATTGCTGCAAACTTTCTTGCATGAAGTGGAGCTACTCTGTCATCACTGTCAGCTGTTGTAACCATGGTTGCAGGATAATCAGCATCTTTTACATTATGATAAGGGCTGTACTTATATAAATAGTCAAATTCTTCTTTGGAATTTTCTGCATTACCATATTCAACTGTCCAGTAATGACCAACTAAAAATTTATGAAACTTTAACATATCAGTTAAAGGGACTGCACATATAACAGCACCAAAAAGCTTAGGTCTTTGAACCATTACAGCAGAAACCAACAGCCCTCCATTACTTCCTCCCATAATTGCAAGTTTTTTACTATTTGTATATTTATTATTTATTAAATATTTAGCTCCATAAATAAAGTCATCAAATACATTTTGTTTTTTGTCAAGCATTCCTGCTTTATGCCAGTCTTCTCCATATTCTCCGCCACCTCTTAAATTGGCAATCGCAAAAATACCTCCATTCTGCATCCAAAGCAATCTAATTGTTGAAAACCACGGTGTTAAACTGATATTAAAACCTCCATATCCATATAATAAAGTAGGATTATTTCCATCTAGTTTTAAACCTTTTTTATGAACAATAAACATTGGTATTTTAGTACCATCTTTTGATTTGTAAAAAATTTGTTTAGCTACATATTCGTCTTTATTAAAATCAAGTTCTGTTTTAAATATTTCGGTGAGTTTATTAGTTTTAAAGTTGTATTCATAGATTACACCTGGGTATAAAAATGAAGTAAATGTAATAAAAACCTTGTTGTTTGCTTGTTTACCAGAGATACCAGCAGAGCCAACAGTTGGTAATTCTATATCTTTTATATATTCTCCGTTTAACTTAAAAACAGATATTTCAGAGTGAACATCTTTCATATATTTTATAAATAGTGAATTGTTTGATATAAAGGCTGTTTCAATGGTTTTTTCTTTATCTTCTTTAATTATCTCCACTTCTTTTTTTTCTTTATTTAATATATTTAATGTAAATATTCTTTTTTTAGGGGCATTTTTATCGGTTAATACATAAAATGTATTTTTGATATTACCAATAATCTCATAAGAAGCATCAAATTTATCGAATAATTTAACTATTTTAGAATTTTTAACGGATAAATCCTTATAGTAAATCATAGTATTATGACTTGTCCCTTCCCATACATAAATTAGTAAATATTTTCCGTCTTCTGTTACATCAGGGGCAAAGGCATGCTTAGGAAATTTATCTTCTTTATAAATTAATTTATCATCTTTTTGTTCTGTTCCTAATTTATGGTAGTATAATTTATGATTTAAAGTTGAGCTTTCTGGAAATCGGCCATAGTAAAAACCTTTATTACCATTCCATGCAATAGATGAATGCCTCATATTGATTAATTTTTCATTATATAGTTTATTAGTTTTTAGGTTTTTAATATAATATGTCTGATCATCTTTTCCTGCTTCAGATACTCCATAGGCCATAATTGAAGCATCTTTTGTTAAATATATACTTCCTAATGAAGTTGTTCCATCTTTTGATAGCTTATTAGGGTCTATTACAACTTCTGCTTCTTTTTTTAAGTCTTTTGTTCTGTAAAAAACAGATTGAGCCTGTAAGCCATCATTTTTATAATAAAAATAATAATCTCCTTTTTTCATAAGAGAATGATATTTAGCATAGTTAAATAATTTTCTGTATTTCTTAGCAATTTTTTCTTTTAAATTTTTCTTTAAATACTTTTTTGTAAAATCATTTTGAGCTTTAACCCATGCTTTTACATCATCAGTCTTATCATCTTCAAGCCATTGGTATGGGTCTTTAACTATTGTTCCGAAATAATCATTTTCTACAATTTTCTCAGTGGTTTTAGGGTATGATAATTTATTTCTGCCCAATTTAACCTCCTCTTCTTTTTTAATACCATCATTTGTCATATCTTTATGATTAGTAGAAGGCATTTGCTTATTTGTTTGTTCTGTATTTGAACTACATGAGTAAACAAATATTAAAGTTAGCGTTAATAATAAATACTTCATAATTTCTCCAAATATAAATGCAGTGAAGTATATCATATTGAAATTTTATTATCAAAGTTTAAAGAAAGTTTTATCTATAGTTTTTTTGTTACAAAGTGCTTGTAATAATAAGGAGTTAAAGAAATAATATCTTCTATATCACTCTTTTCTGATTTATAATCAGAAAAGCTAATCATATCATCTAATTCTATATTATAAGGCTGTATTTCAAAATCAGGTTTCACCCCAATAAAGAGTGGTTTCACTATTTTTTTTGCATCTTCGTATGAAATTAATTTAACATCTTCAACTATTTCGAAGTTATCATTTGTTTTCTTATATTTTCCATAATGAAAAAACTTTAAAAATTCTCTGCTTCCTCCCATGATAACATTGATTTCACCTTTTTGTGTAAATGCCATCATTTCAAGTAAATTTAAAGGAATTACCTCAATATCAGGAAATGAAACCTTCAATGCTTTTGCAAATGTTAAAAAGAACCTCAAAGAAGTAAATGAACCTGGACCATTTATAAATACAATTTTCTGAATTTCTTTGAATTCAACTCCAGAACTATCAAGTAAATCATAGAAAATACCTGATATTTGCCTTGTATTCGTTTCTAGTTCAAAAACCATTTTTCCATTATCTACTATCCAGTATTTCATATCATCATAAAAAGTATAAATATATAAATCAACCATAGTATTCCTCAATATAGTTTAGTAAAATTTCTTTTTGATTGTTTTCAGGGTTTTCAAGTACAAATAAAAGTGTATTTTTTAGTATTTCTCCAATTTTTTTCGATGGCTTAATATTAAGTTTATCCATTACATCTTTACCTGTAATAGCCAAATCCTTTATGTTAAATACCGCTTTAGTTTTAAGAATTTCATCTATTTTTTCAAATAATTCATTATATAATTCATCTTTATGCTCTGGGTTTCCTGCAGACGCATCAGCAATTCTGATTTCTTTTAAATCATCTAAATATTCAACACCTACTTTATTAATAAACCTTCTGATTGTAGCAGGTTTCCATTCAGGTGTGTAATGAAACATATGATTTCTTACTAAATGCTTTACTTTTTTTACTATATCATTTGGATATTTTAATCTTTTTAATATGTTTTCAACAAGTTCAGCTCCAATAACTTCATGATTGTAAAAAGTAGCTCTTCCATGTAACATTCTTCTTGTTTTAGGTTTAGCAATATCGTGAAATAATACAGAAAGTCTTACAATTAAATCTTTTTTACTATTGTCAAGAGCATGTAAAATATGTTCATATACATCATAAATATGATATTTATTTTGTTCTACACCAATACATTTTACAAGTTCAGGTAGAAAATGCTGTAATAAACCAATTTGCTCAAGTAATCTTATTCCTTTTGCAGGATTATCAGATAAAAGTATTTTTGTAAATTCATCATTTATTCTTTCTATTGATATTTTAGTTATATTTTTATTTAGTTTTTTTATTGCATCAAAAACAGTCTTGTCAATATTAAAATTAAGCTGTACTGCAAATCTAACTGCTCTCATCATTCTTAAAGCGTCTTCATTAAACCTATCAATAGGATTGTTAATGGCAATTATTTTTTTTTCTGTTAAATCATTTATTCCATTAAATAAGTCAATAAATTTATTGTTAATAGGATTATAAGCCAAGGCATTAATAGTAAAGTCTCTTCTTTTTAAATCTTCATTTATTGTTTTAGAATATTCAATATTTTCAGGTCTTCTAAAATCTTTGTAATCTCCGTCTTTTCTGTAAGTTGTTACTTCTATATTCATTTTACCTGAAACAATAGTAACAGTACCATGTTTAATTCCTGTTTCAATAACTTTATTAAAAATATTAATGATTTTATCAGGAGTTGCATCGGTTGTTATGTCATAATCATAAATTTCTTTATTTAATATAATATCTCTTACTGCTCCGCCAACAAGAAAAGCCTGATATCCATTATCTAGTATTTTATTTATTACAAAAATTACTTCTTTTGGATAATTATGTTTTTTTAAGTTTTCTATCTTTATCATTTTAATTCAATTTAAATCTAAATTCCTTTTTTTCACCAGCTTTTATATTAATCATTTTTATTGCTCTGGATTTATTATTTGTTTTTATTTCTATTTTATGTTTACCTGGCTTAACTTTATAGCCTAATCGAGTAACACTTGATATTTTTTTGCCATCAAGATATATGTCTCCAAAGGGGATTACATAGATATCAAGCTTTGCTTTTCTAGGCTTATATACTCTTTTCTTTTTCTTTTTTTCTAGTTTCTTCTCAGGAATTTTATCATTCTTTTTCTCAGGAATTTTATCATTCTTCTTCTCAGGAATATCATTCTTCTTCTCAGGAATATCATTCTTCTTCTCAGGAATATCATTCTTCTTCTCAGGAATATCATTCTTCTTCTCAGGAGTTTTATCATCCTTCTTCTCAGGGCGATCTACCTTTGTAGCATTGCTACGAAACCCATTATCATTTTTCTTTTCAGAATTATAATTTTTTGTTAATTTTATTTTTTCTAATTTTTCATTGATATTGCTGTTTCTGTTTAATGTAAGAATAAATAAAAGTATATTGAATGCCAAAAGGCCTCCAATTGCGTACAAAAAATTTCTTCTGCGTCTTAAAACACCTGGTTTTTTATCTTTTTTTATCATTCTGTAGTCAGAACGACTATGGGCATCAGGTAAGATACTTTGAATATAGTTTACATAGCCAGGTTGTAACATTTCTGTTGCATATCTGCTGAAAGTGAGCTGAGTACTTATTAATTCTCTTAAATTTAATAAATCTTTTTTTACAAGTCCTGCTGATAAATATCTGTTATCTCTGTCAATTTCAAGTAGTTTGTATACAATGTCTGTTATTTTAGGAGATAAATCACTTCTGAAATCAGAAATAGGAGTGTATTTACCCGTCATTATATTTTGTTGTGTTTGGTAGACATTTGCTTCTCTAAAAGGATGTTTATTAGTTAATAACTCGTAAAACATTACTCCAAGAGAGAATAAGTCGACTCTATTATCTAAATTTGGCAATAATTTAATTTGTTCTGGGCTCATATATGATGGTTTTCCTTTTACCTCTCCAAATGATGTTAAGTCTTTTTTATCTTCGAATTTTGCAATTCCAAAATCACTTATCTTAACTTCTCCGTAAATAGAAACTAAAACATTTTTAGGAGTTAAATCCCTATGAATAATTCCTAGGTGTTTACCATTTAAATCTCTTTTATTATGATAGAAATCCATTCCTGTTAATAAATTATTTATAATAAATAAAACATGTTCTATTGGAATAAATAAATTTCCTTCTTTGTTCACAATCATTAAATCTCTTAATGTTCCACCATTAACAAATTCCATAAGGATATGTAATTCATCATTTTCTTCAAAAAAGTCAAAAACCTGAACTATATTGGAATGGTTTAGTCTTGCTGAAATTGATGCTTCATCAACAAACATATCTAGGTATCTACTATTATCAAAATGTTCTTTAAGGATTTTCTTTACAACGATTTCTTTTTTAAAACCATAGTTACCATTTAAATATCCTCTGTAAACTATAGCCATGCCGCCTTGACCAATCTTTTCGATAACCTCTAACCTTTCCAGCATTCCCATATTTTACCTAAAATAATTTTATTTATAGTTTATTAATGTAATACTACATTTCTAAAATAAAAAATTTACTCCAAACAATAATTTTATTTCAGTTAGCATTCTATCATTAAGGCCTGTGCCAAATAAAAGTGGCTCAATGTCTAACTGTAAAATAAAGCCTAAATAATCTAATAACATATAATTGCTTCCAAATCCAATTCTAAATCCAAAAATTGTTTCAGGGATAACCATATATGTTGCTCCCGCAATACCAAAGATTGAAAATTTATTTTCAATAGGCTTTTCAAGTTTGATAAATATACCAGGGGTAAATGACATTTTTGTTTCAAGGTCTAAATCAATACTAAAACCATATTGAAGTGATCGGTCTTTGTCTATTATAAAACTAGTATCAAGCATTATATTTGTATAGCTCCTTCTAAAGCCTACTTCTTGATTCCAGGAGATTGCTGTTATACCTGTACCTGCTTTAATTTGAGTATCAATATCCAGATACTGTGCAAATAAGTTAAATGAGATTAAAAATATTATTGTTTTCATATAAAACTCTATAAGTATTCCTTTATTTTATCGGTCATATCCATCAAAACCCTATTTTCTCTTTTTATATTTTAAAAAAAACTTATTGACTCCTTTTACAATAGAATCAGCAAGTCTTTCTTCATATTGATTGTTTGTTAAGTTTTTGAGTTCGCTTTTATTTGAAATAAAGCCTAATTCAACTAAAACAGAAGGCATCTTGGTATCAAGTAAAACATAGAACATTGCGTTTTTAACACCAAGATTTTTTATTCTTTTATATTTTCTTCTTAAATTGAATATTAGTGAAGATTGAATATAGTCAGCCAAGTCTATAGATTCTTTTGTATTTGCTTTCTTTAGGAGGTCTGCAAGTATAAACTGTAAATCAGTTATTTTTTTCTGATTTTCTGCATTTTCAACCGCTTCTAGTCTTTTGGAATAATTATCAGCTGCAATATTAAGGTAAAATGTTTCTATTCCATAAAATTTTTTATTGGGTAATGCGTTAATATGAAGTGAAATAAAAATATCACCATTATTATCATTGGCAATATCTGTTCTTTGATCAAGAGTTAGGAATTTATCTGTTTTCCTTGTTAAAATCACTTTATATTTTTTATTTTTTCTTAGTTTTTTTGCGAGTTTTAAAGCAACTTTTAAAGTAACATCTTTTTCATAAATTTTTTTGTCTTTAGATTGAGCACCAGGATCTTTTCCTCCATGACCAGCATCAATTATTATTATATATTTTTTCTTTTTTTCTTTTTTGTTATTTTCTCTATCTGTATCAGAATTTGGTTTTAACACAAGTTTAGTTACATTTATATTATTTTCTTTTTCCTTTTTATCAGAAGTTTTTTGTTTTTTTACTTTTATAATTTCTTTAGGTACAATTTCATCCTTTTTCTTTTTATCATTTTTAAATGAAATAACTAGTGTTTTTCCTCTGTCTAATATTTTATATTTTACATTTTTCTTTAAATCAATAACTATTCTTGCTGTATCTTTTTTATATTGTCCAAATCTTACTTTATCAACAATAAAATTTATTTTTATTGGTTTTAAGTGAAGAACGGATTCTTTTTTTAAATCAATAAATACTTTTACTAGTTCGCCATCAACTTTTACTTCTCCAAGTTTTGCTGTTTCATTATATTTTGATTTTGATTTTATGATTAATTTTTCATTGTAAAACTCAATATCAACAATTCTATTTGATTTTTTGTTTAATATTTTTTTATTATTATCTTTTTTTAGAATACTGGGAAAGTTTTTTTTAACAAATTTTAATGTTTCTTTAAAGTTATCTCCATCTTTATGGTTATCTAACAGGTATTTCGCATAAAACTTTGATTTTTCATAGTTTTTAGTTTTTTTGAAAAAGAATTTATATAAGAAAACACATGAATCATCTGATAATGAACTGTTTTTATAATTTAAACATAATTCTTTATAGTTTTTTAATGATTTATTTAAATCACTTTGTCTGTGAGATATTTTATATATTTTATATGAAAGGGTCGCTACATTGTAAAATGATTTTGCAGAAATATCTTCTTTCTTATATTTATTTCCATGTACTTCAAATTTTTTAATTAACTCAAGCCACTTATCTCTTGTTCTTTCTTTTTCGAAAAAATGATGATATTCTTTTGATAATTTGGAATATTCTGTTAGGCCATTAGATGCGAATAATAAGTTAAAAGTAATAAGTATTAGTGGGATAATATAGATTTTATTCAAAAAACCTCCATAAATATAAATAATGTTAACATATTAGTAAAGAATTATTCAATTTCTTGTTTTTTTTTATAAAAATATTGACATTGTTACTTTATTTTTTTATTATTAGGCTTGTTAACTTGTTTGAGGGATTAAATGGTAAAAGGTAAACTTCCACTTATTATTGGTATTGTATTGGGTCTTATTGCGTCATCAGTTGCTTATATTAGTGTAAAAAAAGAAAGAGAACGAATAAAAAAAGGCTGGGAAATGGGACAGATTTTAGTTGCAAGAACAGAGATAAAAGCGGGTACTAAACTAACAAGCGATATGTTAAGTGTTGGTGTTATGCCTTTGAAATATATTAGAGATGGAATGCTTAAACCTACAAGTAGAGGGGTTATTATGGGGCAACCGGTAACTACTGATATACATGCAAATGATCCTATTTTTGATTATGATATTGAAGTTGTAAATGTAACTGAAGGATTATCTAAAATGATTCAAAGAGGTGGACGAGCTGTCTCCTTAAATATAAGTGGTGCAGCAGCAGTTGCAAACTGGGTTCGCCCTAACGACCATGTCGATATTATTGGAATATTTAAGGATCCTAATACCCGTCAACAAATGGCAATGACTCTATTAGAAGATGTTATTGTTATTGCAACTGGTGAGTATACTGGAGAAAATTTTAAGTCTGCAACAAAGGATCAAAAAGGGCAAGTAAGTTATTCAAATATAACTTTGTATGTTTTACCTCAGGAAGCTGAAATTTTAATACTAGCACAAGGTTTGGGATCATTATATCTTTCTCTTAGAAATCCAGAAGATATTGCTTCATTAGAGCAGAAAGGACGAGTTACACTAGATACAATCTTTACTGGTGATAGAACAATGAAATTAAAGGAAAAGAGAAGACAAATATTACAGAAAAGACCAGAAATCATAAAAGGTGGTTCAGGACATTAATAAAAGGAATTCATTATGATATGGTATATGATTTTAATTTTTGCTACTTTTTTTGCAGTTATATTGCTAACAAAATCAGTATTTGATATTCTTGATAAAAGCTCTGAGGAATATAAAAAGAAATATGTATCTCAGGCTGTTGATGATTTTGAAAGTATGTTTATTTATATTACTCCAAATCAATTATTCTTTCTTAATATTGCGATTACTGCTCTTGTTTTAGTTTTAGCAATGATGATGTTTGATACATGGACATTTAGAATAATTACAGCTATTATTGGCTTTTTTATTCCTGGAAAGATTATAAAAATAATAAAACAAAAAAGGCTGGAAAAATTTAATAGACAATTAGTAGATGCTCTTATTCAAATGGCGAATGCATTTAAGGCTGGTTTAAGTTTTCCTCAGGCAATGCAGAATATTGCAGAAGAGGGAATTCCTCCTTTATCTTTAGAATTTGATTTGGCATTAAAAGAAATTAAACTTGGTGTTGCAATTGAGGAAGCATTAATTAATATGACTAAAAGGGTTCACAGTGAAGATTTAGATTTAGTTGTGATTTCTACAAATATCGCTCGTCAAATGGGTGGTAATATGTCTGAAATGTATGACACAATATCTGTGACAATAAGGGAGCGATTTAGGCTACAAGGAAAGATTGATTCTCTTGTTTCTCAAGGAAAACTTCAGGGGTTTGTGGTTGGTGCAATGCCTTTGCTACTTGGAGTAGTTTTAAATAAAATGCGTCCTGACCTTATGCAACCAATGATGGAAAGCTGGTTTGGTGTGTTTCTTGTAATTGGTATTGTTATACTGGAATTTCTAGGTGCTTTAATTATCAGGAAAATTATCAGTATAGATGTTTAAAGGATAAGTTTATGGATGAATTATTACCACTTTTATCTGCAATAACTGCTTTTTTTGCAGGGTATTTTATATTTATTGGAGTCTTTCCATCTAAGTTTTTGGAAGAAGCTTCTTCTATGAAAGGAGATGGTGATACAATTGTTAACTTAATTAAAGATCTTCTAATAAAGAAGATGAGTGTTAAGTTAAAGAAATACATGTCTGAAAAGTTTGAATTATCAGTAAGGAAACAATTGGTTATGGCTGGTGAGCCAGAAGGACTAAAACCTGAGGATATTTTATCAATGATGGTGTTATCTGCAATTTTAGGTGTAGGTTTTTTTATACTTATATTACTTATGCTTGGAAAATCTATGATGATAGCTCCATTAGGTGCTCTTGCATTTTTTCTCCCTAAATCATGGTTGAGGGATCAGGTGAAAAAAAGACATTTTGCAATAACAAGGGCTTTGCCTTATGCAATTGACCTATTAACCTTATCTGTTGAAGCTGGTTTAGACTTTTCAGCTGCAGTTGGAATGGTTGTTGAAAAAGGGCAACCTGGAGCACTCAGAGAAGAATTTTCAATTCTGTTAAGTGAAATGAAAATGGGTAAAACAAGATCTACTGCACTAAGAAATTTGATGGAGAGAGTTGAATTGCTAGCCTTATCTTCATTTATTAGATCTTTAATTCAAGCAGATAAAATGGGAACTAGTTTAGGTAAAATTCTTAGAATACAATCAACACAAATGAGAATTGAAAGAACACAAAGAGCTGAAAAGCTAGCGAATGAAGCACCTGTTAAAATGTTAGGACCGCTTATTATGTGTATCTTTCCTACAATTTTTATGGTTCTGTTTGGGCCAATTGTTTATAAATTTATTTCTTAAAATAGAAGGAAAGTTTTATGGGAAAAAAATTAACTTTAAAGTTTTTAACTGGGCCAATAAAAGGACAGGAATTTACATTTGAAGAGGATCCAGAGATAATCATAGGGAGATTAGATGATTGTGATATTACCCTTAAAGACCCAAAAATATCCTCCGAACACTGTGGTATCTTTTTTGAAGATGGTGAATATTTTTTAGAAGATTTTGAAAGTACAAATGGTACTTATGTTAATACAACTAAAGTTGATGATGAAGAGTATGTTTTTGAAGGAGGAGAAACTCTTTTTTTAGGTTCATCTAAAATTTCAGTAAAAATAGCTTCACCTTCATATAAGCAAGTTGATGACGATGATGATGATGATGATGAATTTGAATTTGAAGAGGAAGATACAAACATAAAAAGAATAAATAATAATAAAGGGTTTAAAAAGTTTCTTGATATTGATTATTATTTAGATTTAAAAGAGAAATTTCTTGCACTTGATTCGACTAAAAAACTTATTGTTATTGCTGTTGTTTTACTTTCTATTATAATGATTGGAGCGATTTTTTCTAGATTAACAAGTAAACATGGTCGTGGTTTTTTTAAGCGTAGCTATAGTGATGATTCCGAAGAAATTATGGAGTTAAATAATAGTGTTATTGATAAATTACTTGGATATAAGACTTCTAGTACTGGAGACTCAGAAGATTTCTCTCATCCTAGAAAAATAAGATTTAAATTTAATATTTCAAGCCAAGAAAAGATTTCACTAAATTATTATGTTACTAAAATAGAATATCTTGATGAATTAATCATAAGATTAAATGGAGTTAAAATTTCTCAGGCTCCACTTACAAGTAATGATATTGTTAGTGTAAAATTAAATTTTCCATTTGAGAATCTTAATTTTGAAAAAGAAAATATTCTTGAATTTATAAATACTAAAAATATAGGAGCTAAAAAATATAAACAGTGGGCTATATTGATTTCAAAAATAAATAAAAAATTATTACCTAAACCTAATCTTGAGAAGGCAGAGGAAAATTATCAGAAAGGTGATAAATTTTATGACCAAAGAAAGATATCTAGGGGGAATAGGTACAAGGCTCTTCAGTATTATAATGCTTCAATTGATTTTATGGAGCTTATGACTAATAAACCAGATTTTTATTATGATGCAAGAGAAAAGATTAAAATGATTTATAAGGATTTTGAGAAAATATATCAGGATAATAGATATGCTGCAATAAGAGCATTTAAATTTCAAAATTATAAAGATGCAAAACTTTATATAAATAATATAATTGAAGAGATTCCTGATGATGAGGATAGTAGATATAATACTGCATTAAAAATGTTAAATGCAATACCATAATGTCTAAAAATATTAAGGAGGTATATGCCACCGTTTGATGATTCAGATAAAACAGTTGCTGATTTTGATTTAGATGCTTTTAATCAAGAAATGGAAGAAAAGCAAAAGTTTAAAAATAAAAGAACAAGAGATGTTGAAGAAATAGAAGAGATTGAAGAAATAGAGGAATTGGAAGAAATTGAAGAGTTAGATGAGTTAGATGAGTTAGATGAGTTAGATTCTGGTTTTGAAGAGTTAAATGATGTTGAAGAGTTAGATTCTGGTTTTGATGACTATTCCCCAGATTTTACAGATGATTTAGGTGATATTGATGATGAATTATTTCATGAAGAATCAGTTATTTCTAGAGGGCTTAGTGATTTAGATTCTGGTTCTAAAAAAAGAAAATCAAAAAAAAGGAAAAGAAAATCAAAAGCAAGTGATCCTGATAAAACAATGATGGCTTCTGTTGTTGAGATAGAAAATGAAATTGATGAGTATGTAGAAGAAGAAGAAGAAGTTAATTCTTCTGAGAAAACAGAGCTCTTTTCATTGAGTGATTTTGAGGAAGACTCAAGTAGTAGTATTATTGTAGAACTTGCTAAAATCAAGGTTATTGAAGGTGCAGATCTTGATGAATATTCAATCAAACAGGAAAAAGTTGTTATTGGTCGAACTGAAAATAATGATATTATGATTCCTAATAAAACGATATCTAGAAATCATTGCGAAATATTTAAAACAGATAATGGTTTTAAAATAAAAGATTTAAATAGTGGAAATGGGATAAAAGTTAATAATAAAAAGGTTAATACTAAAAGTCTGAACTCTGGTGATATTATCTTGATAGGTAAGGTAAAGTTACAATTTATTGATATGTCTGTAGAGCAAGGTGGGGCAAGTGACTCAACTGGTTCTGTTATTTTAAAAAAAAGGAAACCTCCTAAAAAGAAAATAATAATAATTGCAGGTGCTTCGGCGGTCTTTTTATTAATTGTTATTGTTGTATTTGCTCAAATAAGTAAAAAAAAGAGACTTGCACAATTAAGACAAGCTAGAATCATGGCTGAAATAAAAAAAGAAAAAACATTCAAAAAACAGATATCATTATTTTATTCAAGAGGTATTGAAGCTTATAAAAATAAAGAGTGGAATTCTGCTATTACATATTTTGATAGAGTTTTAAAGTTAAAACCTGATTATAATAAGGCTCTTGATTATAAAAAATTTGCGACTTCAGAAAAAGAAAACCAAAAGTTACTTAAAGATTCAGAAGATTTACTACTTAAAGATGATTATCAATCTGCATTGCTAAAATTAAAGATGGTTAAAAATACATCATCATATTATGCAGAAGCACAGGATAGAGTTAAAATAGCAAGAAAAAAATATAAAAAATATCGTTTTGATTTAGCCAAAAAAGCAGCTGATGATGAAAATTATGCTCAATCATTGGAATATTTAACAGCTATTCTTGAAAAATATCCTGAGTTTGAAGATGCAATAAAATTAAAAGAAATTGTTGATGAGAAACTGCTTTTAGCTAAAAAGAAAGATGAACCTAAAGTAGTTAAGACAAGCCTGAAATTTGATGAAAGCAAATATGTCAAAAAGAAACGAAAAACTAGTAAGTATACAAAAGGTTTAGTTCTATATGGTAATAAACAATTTGATGCATCAATAAAATATTTCCAGAATTTATCTGCAAAAGATGCTGCTAAATATGCTAGAAAAGTACAGGCTTTTAAAAGGGTATACAATCAGGGGATTAAATATTTAAAATTAAAAAATCCATCAAAAGGTGTTAAATTATTTAATAAGGCTTTATCAATAGATGGAAAACTAGGGAAAAAACTGGCTGGAGATATAAGATCTAAGCTTGCTGTTCTTTATGCAATGAAAGCTAAAATATATTTTGGAAGTAAAGATTATAAAAAGGCATATAGAGCTGCTAGAAAAGCAAGCCTTCTTGGTAGTTCTAGAGAGGCTAAAAAGGTTTTAGCTAAACTTGAAAAAAGAGCAAGAGATTTATATCTTTCTGCATATCAACAAGAAAGAAGAAGTCCTGATTCTGCAAAAAGAGATTATCAGTTAATAATTTCAATTTTATCACCAAACAATAAAATCTATCAAAAAGCTAAGAAGAGATTAGGTAGATTAAAATAGTTTTATTAAACTAGTTTTTGTTGTAACTTTTATATTGTTCAGAATTAAATTTCATTAGAAATAAATGTTTTTCTACTTCTCCATATTTATTAAACTTAATATCTCCACTAATTGATTTAAAATTTTTAATTAAGAGGGTATCAATTAATCTTTCTCTCAAGTTATCTCCTTCTAATGTGTTACTACTTAGTAGTTTATTCAATATATCAAAGAGTTCATAGCCATAAAGAGCGTGCATAGATGGTTTTTTATTATAGTTTTTTATATATAGTGATGTAAATTTAGAGATGTTTTTATTGTCAATTCGTGTATTATATACTGTTGGAAAGATTGCTCCTTGTATATACTTACCTGCTCCTTCTGCAATAGAATCAGATGACCATGTTTGTGTGCCTAATAACTGAACAAATTTTAATTTATAATTTTTGTCTTCAGATTTTTTAGTTGCAAGAAATTTTTGCCAATGATTATTTGTTTTAAAATTTAAGTCGTATAGTGCTAAATATGGTAGTAATATTGTTGTTGATTCGGAGCCATCTGGAATAAAAATAGCATCAAAATCTATTTTAGGTTCTAAGTCTTTTTCTAGTGTTTCAAGAGCTTTTTTAAGAGCGTATCCTGATTTTATTTTTCTTAGTTTTTTCTTTTTCTTAATATAGTCATTACGGGCATTAAGGTAGTATCTTCCAACAAGTTTTTTTGCAGGAGCAATATAGTCGGCTTCTTTTGTTGGAGAATAAGCCCTTACACCTGTAATTTCACCTCCATTTTCTTCAATAGATTTCCAAAATGAAATCATATTTTGATTACCATATTTGGAATCAGGATAGAAAATTGCGAATTTTTTTAATTTTAATACTTCAATAGAGTATTTAGCTATAAAAGATGCTGAAAAATCTATATTTATAAAATAACTAAAGCTGTATCTATTACTCTTTACTGATTTATCATTTTTGGATATTGAAATAAATGGAATTCTATATTTTTCTGAAATAAGAGATACTAATTTTGAATTTGATGACCTAATAGTTCCTATTAACATAAAAACATGCTCATCAAAAATTAATTCTTCAGTGGCCTTTCTAGTTGATTCAAGACTAAGGTCTGTTTCTTTTATTATTATTTTTAAATTACTTTTATATCTTTTTTGAGCTAATTTAATTCCATTTTCAATATCAATTGCAAGTCTTTTATATTTACTGTTTTTAGGTATTATCAAACCTATTTTAGTTACATCATAGGTGGTGTTATATCTTTTTTCTATTTTTTTAATATTTTCTGGAATATTATCTAAATCTTTTAATAAATGTAAAATAGCTTTGAGTTCATCATATTTATTTATATGATCTAAAAGTTCAACTGTTTTATAGTATTTATCAATTAAGTCTTCTGTAAGAGAATCCAGTTTAGAAAACCCATAAGCAAATGAATTTATATTTTTATATGTAAATTCTTCTGATAAATCAAAATTCTTATCTATGCTATTTGATTCTGTTGTATTATTGTCATTTATTGGGTCGATATTATTATCTCCATCTGTATGATGATTATTTGATAAATCATCATTATCTGATGTTTTATCAGGAGATTTATTAATTTCTTTTTCTATATTTCCTTTATCATCTTTTCTATCAACTAGTTTATTATTGTATTTATTGTCTTTTTTTGTTCCTTTATCAGAACATGATGATAACATAAAAAACATAATACTTAATATCATAATTATAAACAATCTCATTTTATCTCCATCAATCTATTATACTCATTTTTTGTTAAAGTTTTATATTCGCCCTCTTTTAAATTATCCAGTTTAACACCAGCAATTTCTATTCTTTTAAGATTTATAACATTAATATTAAAAAATTTAAACATTTTTCTTATTTGTCTGTTCATACCTTCATGTATTATAACTTTATAAGTGTAAAAATGTCTTTTTTTCTTTAAAAATACTATATTTGAGTTTGAGGTTTTCTTTTTGTCTATATATATTCCTTTTTTGAATTTGTTAATATCTTTTGTGGATAATTCCTTATTTACATCCACAATATATACTTTATTTTTATTTTGGCTTGGATGCATTAATTTATTGGAAAAATTACCATCATTCGTCATAAAGATTAAACCACTACTATCATAATCAAGCCTTCCGACTGGAAATAATCTTATTTTTTCATTTTTAAAGAAATCTGTTATTATTTTTCTATTTTGAGGGTCTTTTAATGTTGTTACAACATTTGTTGGCTTATTGAATTTAAAGTATTTAAAGTTTTCTATTTTTAAAACTTTATTTTTATAGATAATAATATCTTTATTTTCATCAATTTGTGTTCCAGGTTCTTTAATTATAGTGTTATTAACTTTAATTTCACCATTAAAAATTAATTCATCAGCTTTTCTTCTTGAAGTAGTTCCTGATTTTGATATATATAGATTCAACCTCATATATATAATTTCCTTATAGTATTTTTTGTTATTTTAAAGTTTTTATTATTGTTTTTAGCCACTTCAAATTTTAATTTTTGAGTGACTTTATCAATAATACCCTTTATTCCTCTTGCTCCTAATTCAAGCTCATGAGCCATAGATGCAATTTCTTTTAATGCTCCATCTGTAAAACTAATACTGGCATTATGATATTCAAAAAATTTATTTAAGGAATTTAAATATGGATTTTCTGTATTTTTTAGTATATTAAATAAATCATTTTCTGATAATTTATCAAGAATACCAATTGATTGAATTCTACCTACTAATTCAGGAATTATACCATATTTAATTATATCAGTATGTAATATGTGTTTTTCCTTATTAATCTCAATGTTTTTATTTGTTTCATGGCTTTTAAATCCAAGATTCTTATTTTTATGTCTTTTCTTTACTATATCATTTATTTTAACAAAAGCTCCTGAAAAAATGAACAATATATTATCTGTTTTAATTTCTATTCTGGAGGCATCTCTGTCTAATCCTGCCTTACAAATATGCTTTCCACCTTCAATTAATTTTAAAAACTCCTGCTGTAATTCTACTCCACCAACAGAATTATGACTTTCATGGTCTATCATTTTATCAAATTCATCAATTAGTATTATACCATTTTGAGCTTTTTCGAGGTTTCTATCTGAATTTATATATAATCTCGTTAAAATATCGTCAAGACGAGTACCTACATAGCCGGCACTAACCATATTTGCTGCATTTGCTGTAATAAAAGGTTTGTTAGTGTATTTTGCAAGAAGATAAGCCATATATGTTTTACCGCTTCCTGTAGGCCCAATTAATAAAGCATTTGGTTTTAGATAATTATCATCCTCTTTTTTAATAATTAGATGCTCATAGTATGCTAAAATTAATTTTTCTTTTGCATCTTTTTGACCTACAACTTTAGAGTCAATAAATTTTTTAAAATTATTTAAGCTGTATTTATCTTTTGTTTCTGGAACGATATCAGTTAATGATATGTTACGTTTTTCTTTTTTTAAATCATCATATAAGTCATCAAACTGCCATTGTTTCATAGATGGGATATTTTCAAGTATTTTTAATTTTTGAGTTTCTGAAAATTTTTTGGTTAATTTTAAAAGTTTTAAAAATCCTAATTCATCTATTTTAAGACTATTGGGAGGTATTTTATATTTTTGTTCCATTTACAATCCATATTACTAAACTATAGCATTATAACAAACTATGATTTATTTTAAAAGATATTTTTTATATGTTAATTATTATTCTTTACTTTTAGCAAATATCCTTTTTATTATCATAAAAATTATGAGTAATAGTGATATCTTTAAGTTGGAGTTTCTAGTATAAATATAAAATAATAGTAAATTCAATATTCTAGGGAAAAATTTTAAAAAACTAAAAAAAAAAGTTGACATCTTAAATATTTAATGATATATTCCACCCATAGCTGAGGGCGTTTAGCTCAGCTGGGAGAGCTCCGGCCTTACAAGCCGGCGGTCATAGGTTCGATCCCTATAGCGCCCACCATCTATTTGGAGTAGTAGCTCAGCTTGGTTAGAGTATCGGCCTGTCACGCCGAGGGTCGCGGGTTCGATCCCCGTCTACTCCGCCAAAGGACTTGGTTTTACCAAGTCCTTTTTTTTTGCCCTAAATTTAATTATTAAAAAATAAAAAACTCTGAATAATCAATATGATTGACTTATTTAAGTTAATTATGTTATAAGTATTCGTTTTATATTTAGGGGATTATATGTTTAAAAGGTTGCTAAGTATTATTTTAGTCTATTTAATGACTATTCCTATTAATTATATACCTTATATTAATGCTGGTCTTTTAAAGGCTAAAAAATATAGGGTTACAGTAATTAATATTGATGCAAATGGAGATGAATCTTTTTCAAAAAGAATGACTCAATTTATTAAAGATGAACTCGAAACTAAAAATAGGATTGAATTTTTTAAACATAATATTCAACCTGAAAAAAAAGTAGTAGTAAAAGAAAAAGAAAATAAAGATGTTCAAAGAGTTTTTGATGAATCTAAATTTGAAGATATTGCTACAATTGAAACTGAGATTAAACAACAAGTAAAAGATAAAGAATATAGTATGCTTATTGAATCATACCAGCAAATTATTGATACTTATGAAGAAAATTTTGAAAATCTAAAAAATATGCAGCCTCTTTTTGAAGCTTATCTTCATAAGGCGTATTATGAAGGTCTTGATGAAATGGATGATGAAGCTAAAAGTGATAGAAAAGTTGCTATTTCAATAGGTCGTAATCTTGTTTTTGATGTAAATAAATTTTCTCCAAGATTTTTAGTTAAATATGAAAGAGAACGAAAAAGAAGTAAGAAAAAAGCAAAAGCAGTTATTACTTTAAATGCATCTCCTGAACATGAGTTGATTATTGATGGAATCTCAATGGGGAAAGCACCTGTAAGAGTTACTGGTTTAACTTATGGTAAACATTTTGTAGTTGTTTTAAATTCAGGGAAAGTAGTAAAGAAAAAGATTTTTGAATTTACTAAAAGAAAAAAAGAAGGAAAATTAAAAATTGAATCATTAAAAAAAGATACTAAAGTAGAAAAAAAAGAGAAAGTTAATCTTCCTAAAACAGATGCTCAAATATTATCTGTTATTAATGATAACTTATCTAAGAATAAATTTAATGAAGAACTTAAAGATAGTTTAGATAAATTTTCTAAAAAAGTTAATGCAGATTTTATTGTTTTTGGTAATAGTACTAAAAAACATGATATGTATAATGCTAAAATTTATTTATATAATTCAGAAACGAAAGTTATTTCATTTTTAACGAATGGAGAATTCGATACTGATCTTTTAACTGGTGATGTAGAAGGATTAAGAATTGGTAATGAAATCGTGAAAGGAATTGATAACTTCTCTTCTTTAAAGGCTGTTGAAATAGAGAAAAAAGCTGTAAAAGTTGTAAAAAAAGAAAAAAAAGCAACTTTAAGAATTGTTGCTTTTACTGACTATAAGAAATTAACATTTAATACTGCTCCAGTAGTTGTTGTTGCTGAGAAAACAAAGAGTGTAAAAAAAGAAAGTGTTGATAGCAGTGAAAGTATTGATCTTGATAAAGTGGATACAGTTGAGGAAGATAAGAAAAATATTGATATTGCTGATGCCGATTATTCAAAACTAGATGATAATTCTGATTTGGATAAATACAGTGAAAATAAAGAAGAAGACGATGATGCCTGGTATGGTAAATGGTGGGTATGGACAATTGTAGGAGTAGTAGTAGTTGGAGCTGGAGCTGGAACAGCTTATGTTCTTATGAAAGATGATGGTTCTCCACAAGGTTCAGTTCCTAGTGGTACTTGGTAGTTATTTTGAGGTATAAAATGAATTTTATAAAGAGTAAAAGAATAAAATATATATTAGTAATGTTTATAACTCTGTTAGTCTTTTCATGTGATGGAAGTAAAGATCCTTATCTTGTTAAAACAGAAACAATCTATCCTTCTGATGATAGTTTTAAAAATGAACTTGCTGATATTAGAATTACAGTCGGAACTGAAGCTTTTTGGACTTTATCAGATCCTACAAAGCAAATAATAGAAACTAAAAAATATGATTTTAATGCAGAAAATAATTATGAAATGTCTCCTCTTGAACTTGAAAAGTATCAGGTTTTAGAAGAAGGATTAAATATTGATGGAGAGGTGAAGGCAAGAGGTCTTTCAAATATTATTGATATTAATAATCTAGAGGATATCTATCCTATATTTATGATTCCTGTAAATAAGGCTATAACATTATTATCTGCTGAAATTGGAATTGAAGAAAATATAAAAAATCTTGAGGGGCACACTGTTGTAAACTTACCTGATGGGAGAGTTCTTATCTGGGGTGGTAAGGATGATAGTGGATATAGTTCCAAGATATACCTTTATTCACCAGGAAAACTTGCCGTTGAGACTTTGAATTCAAATTATTCAAGAGCATTTCATACTGCAACGCTGTATTATCTTGATAATTCCGATAAAAGCAATCCTAAACAGTTAAGAGTACTTATTTCTGGTGGAGAAAATGAAAATGGAGATTTAGATATTGCAGAGATTTTTAATCCTGAAACAGGTAAAACAGAAGAGTTAGCTCCTCAACCTGCTTCTATTGGCATTAATCAATCAGCTGTACTTGCATCAAATAATAATTTTATATATTTTTTTGGTGGTAAATATCATGATAGTGGTTCTGAAAAATATAGTAATCAAATAGTTTCCTTTAATTCTGTAAGAAATACATTTTCCCAAACAGGTACAATGGAAAAAGAAATGGAAAATACTACTGCAACATATATTGGTGGTGGAAAGATTATTGTTGCTGGTGGTAATGCCGCTAACGATGTTTTTAATACAGTATATGCATTTGATGCAAATTCTGCAATGATTACTTCTGTTGGTAACTTACAGGATAAAAGAACATTACATCAAGCTGTTTTATATAATGGAAAGGTTTATTTTATTGGAGGCTTTTCTACTAAATCAGGTGATAATTTTACTGATGTAGTAAGAGATATTAATTCTGCAACTGCACTGGAGGTTTCAGGTTCTTTCTTGTGTCAATTAGCAAAAGGTAGAGGAAGAGCAAGTGCTAACTTTATAAACGCAAATACAATTATTGTTTCTGGTGGAGATAATGGAGATAAAACTTCTATTAAGGAGAGTGAAATTATTGAATTAAGAAAAAATTCATGTATGCCATCATTAAAAACAGTTTCTCTTAATAATCCACGCTATAATTCAAAATCAGTTTTAACATCAACTGGTTTAACGGTTATTGTTGGTGGTCTTTCAAATAATGATAATAGTTCTTCAATTATGGAAGTAATGAGTGTAATTCCTTAGTCTATTTCGATAAAAAACAATAAACTTTCTTTTTTTATAAATAATTTAGAATAATATTATCATTAAATTGTTTTATTAATTAAATTTATGATAAACTAGCGTGTAGTCTTTAGGAGGAATTATGAAGTCATTTTTATATTTTGAATTGTTTTTTGTTGTTATTTTAGGATTTGTTGTTTCTTATAAAGTTGCAGAAAAAGCAAATATTACTAAAAAAGTAATTTATACAAGTATACAAAAAATTGAAATTAAGGCAGATTTAAATAATAAAAAAGATATTGAAAAAGTAAAAACAAGTGGTTTTAAAGTTACTAAAGGAAGTATAATTAAAAAGTATGGTTATATTTTTGTAAATAATAAAAAAGCTGTTTTGGGTGATGAAGTAAAAACGGGAGATATAATTAAAACAGCTTCTTATTCTCATGCTATAATAAAGTTTTCAAATGGTGGAATAATTAGGATTAATCCTAATTCAAAATTAAAAATAGATAATCTTGAAACTAAGAAAGATGATGTGTTTAAAGTAAATGTACTACTTGGAAGCATTTTGAGTCACTTTAGTAAAAAAGGAAAATTTAAAGTTAATACTAGAACTGCAACTGTTGGAGTTAGAGGAACAACTTTTTTTACAGAAGTATTAGATAAAAAAAATCAGGTTGTAGTTTGTGCTTGTCATGGAAATATAGATTTTTCTGATAATGAGAATAAGTATAAAAAATATATTGAATCAGACCATCATCAAATAATTTCTTTAAATTCAAAGGGGTTTGTTAAAAATATAAAGCCATTAGTAAAAGATGTTTCAAGGCTACATAATGATGATAGTATTGCAGAGTTAAAATCTTTACTAGAAAATAATAACCTTAGTAAAAATACTCTTTTTGATTATACTTATTCTAAAAACAGTAAAACTCTAAAGAAAGCAATTGATTTAATAGAAAATAAGAAAGGTAAAAATGCTATTGTTGTGTTGAGTAAGATAGCTAAAAAAGATGCTTATGCTGCTTTTTTAGTTGGAAAGATTTTGTATGAAGGAAATGGAGTTAGAAAAAATAAAAAAACTGCAGTTAAATGGTTAAAGATTTCTGCTAAAAAAGAGTTTCCTTCAGCAATAGAGTATTTGAAATCTATATAATTTGACATGAAAATAATAAAGTGTTAGTGTTTTAATAGTTATTTTAGGTATTTATGAATAGCCAAAGAACAGAGCCAAGATATAGAATATCCTTGAATGTTGTTATTAAAGGTATTAACCGTGATTTTAAATGCGAAACCAAGGACTTGTCTTTAAATGGTATTTTTATTAAAACAGCTCATAATTTTTCAAACTATGAATTTTTAGATTTATCAATAGAGGTATTACCAACAAAAGCAGAAATAGAAGTACTTGGTGAAATCGTTCATGCTATTCCAGGGTATGGTATCGGTCTGAAGTTTATTGATTATTTTGATAATGCAAAGGATATGCTTAAAATGCTTATTGAGTATGCCCAAAATCAACAAAAAAGATGAATTTCAATAATGAAGAGCTACTTATTAAGGAATTAAAGAAGTTTAATGAGGAAGCCTTTAACTTTTTTGTTTTAAAGTATCAGAGAATGATAATTTCTTATGTAAATAAATTAATCAATAATAAGGATGAAGCTTGGAATATCTCTCAGGAAGTTTTTATTTCTGTTTTTAGAAATATAGATAAATTTAGAGGTGAGTCATCTTTAAAAACATGGCTATTTAGAATTACAAGAAATTATACTATTAATAAATTAAAATATTTAACAGTAAGAAAAGTTAATAACCATAATTCAATAGATGCAATAAAGGAAAAATATCCGAATTATGATATACCAGTTAGTGAAAATCCTTTTACAAAATTGAAAAAGAAAGAAGCTCTGGAGTTGCTTGACATGGCATTATTGTCATTATTGGAAAAGGATAGAGAGGTTATTGTATTAAGGGATTTAAATGAATTGAGTTATGATGAAATTTCTGAAATTCTTGGCTTATCATTAGGAACTGTTAAGTCAAGGTTGTTTAGGGCAAGAGAGAAATTAAAAAAATCTTATGAATCTATTTTGAAGAGTGAAGAATGAATGATGATAATAAAAAAAATGAATTCTTGAATGAAATTCAGAGTAAAATCAATAAAAGGTCAGGTGGATTGTATTATAATAAAAAATTGAAATCAATAAAAAAGAATTTGACTATTACAAGTTTGCTTGTTGTTTTTGTGATTATATTATGGGCTTTAATAAACTTTGTTTATCAAAGAATTTCACTTAATACAAAAATAATTTCTAAAACTCCTGTAAGTAGTAATGATAAAAAATCAGGTATTAGCAATAGTATCTTAAATGAATCTAAAAAACATTCTTTAGAGGTAGTAAAAAAAGAAGAACAGAAAATTATACCAAAACAAAAATATAGATATATTTTTACATTCAGTGAAGAAATAAAGAGTAAGGATAGTAAATTACTCAAAAAAATACTAAAAAAATATAAAAAAACTGAAGGAAAAGAATATTTTATGTTTTTAATTCCTGAATCTGAAATTAAAAACATACTGAAATTAATAAGTAATACTAATTTAAAATTAAAAAAAGAAAGTTATTCTGATATTTCAAGTTTTTATCAAATATCAATAAAAAAAGAAATACTTGATGAAAAAAATGAAAAATAATAGCTTTATATAGTAAATATTTGTTTAAAATCTGTATTTAAAGCGAAGATTATGTTATTATAATGAGATTCACTTTAAGGAGGTGTTTAGTGGATGGTAAAAAGCTTTATTCAATCGGAAAAAATTTTTATGATAATGACAAACATGAAGATATTCTGGAAGATTTCTATATACAAATAGATGATCTACTTGATGAACTTGATGATAAAAGAATGGAAATCAAGTTATTAATAGAAGAAAAGGAAAATCTAGCTTCTGAAAATAGTGAAGATAAAATAAAGAAATTATATAAAGTGCTTTCAGAAGTGGCTGTAGAGATAGAAAATGTTGATATGTCTGAAATTGAAAAACAAGAAAAGGAAATGAGTATTTTTAAGGCTAAAAATAAGTATAAATTCATGCAACTTGAAACAGCAGAACAAAAGTATGCTGATGCTTTAAAAAAAGGGTCTAGTAACATGGATGCAATGCTTGAAAACTTAAAGAGATTAAGATTAAATACTTTGAACTTACAAAAAAAACTTGAGAGATACCAAAGTAAAATTAAGGCAGAAAAAGGTGAACTAATAAAGCTAGAGGCTAGACGAGAGTTAATTTTAAGACAAATTTCAGAAGCACAAAAAAAAGTCCATAAAAAAACTTCTGCTCCTAATAAAAAGCTTGATGATTTAAAACAAATTCTATCTCAGAAAAAATTGGAATTAGATAATATAAAACTATCAATAAAAAAAGTATTTGTAAATATTGGTTTGAAAGCTGTTAAAGATAAATTAAAATGATTTTGATAAAGGAGGCCTTGTGAAAGTCAAGTTTACTGTTGATTCAGGAAAAACATTAAAATCAATGATTATAATGTTCTTATTTCTTTTAACAACCTCATTGTATTCATCGGTAATGACTGATGATTTAGGTGTTTCATGGGGAATGAAACTTAAGAACTTAAGTATTCATTTAACAAATCAGTTGATGAAATCATATACTAAATATGACAGTTCAACTCCTGAGGAGCAAGACTTAATCATTAAAAAAGTTCGTGATAGTATGAAAGAAATGATGAAAAACAGGGTGTTTTTTAAGTCAAAGGATGCAAAATACGACAATTCAATTTATGCAGGAGAATTTAATTATGGTAATAACGAATCTTTGATTACCTTAATTAAAGATAAAAAGACAATAAGATTTTTTATGATTAAAGATGTTTTGTGGAAAGTTGTAATTATTATTGAAGCTGATGATTTGGGAAAAAAATATACTTTATCCTCTTTTATCAATCATTTTTCTAATAAATATAAATTAAAGCCGTATAAAATTGATTATGATAAATTTAGAACAGATGAGAAAATACCAATTAAAGCATACTTTAAAGACAATGAAACACTATTATCTTTAGCATATAATGATATTTATGGTAGTTTTATTTTAGTTTATAGTTCTATTAAAGTGATGAAGTTACTAAAAAAACAAGGCTTCAATGTAATTGTTAAGGCTGATATTGAGCTTGATGTTGATGTTGGAGATGAAGTAAGAGAATACGATCAGTTATTATATGAAACTGACTATACTTCTGACGATGATGATGACGATACAAAGGATGTTTTTACTGAAATAGATAAAGATTTTAAAAAAGAAGAAAAGATGTCAGAAGAAAAGAAAAAAGCAAGAGATTCTAAATTAAATAAAAAATCAAAATAATTTATTTATATAGAGGAAGAGAAATAATAAATTCTGTTCCATTTTCATCTGTATTAATTTTAATTTTACCATTATTTTTGTTGATAATTTGATAAGTACTATATAGCCCTAAGCCTGTTCCAATTGGTTCTTCAAATTCATCATCATTAATTTCTTTTTTCTTAGTTGTAAAAAAAGGATCGAATATTTTATCTAAATTTTCTTTTGAAATACCTAAGCCATTATCTTTTATTGAGAAGAATACCATTCCATCATCTGTCATACCTGTTTTAATTTTTATATATTTTTCTTTTTGTTGCCACATAGCATCAATCGCATTGTTTAATATATTTTGAAACACCTGAACTATTTCAGATGGAATTATTTTTATGAGTAATGGAGCTTCTTCATAGAATATAATATCTTTTATAATTCTATTCTTGAATTCTAGATTTGCCTCAAGAAATGATAATTCTCTTTTAATTAGGAGGTTTAAGTCTTTTACTTCTATATCTGATGTTTCGTCTGTTTTGGCCTTTATCATCATTGAGTTAATCATTGTATCAAGCTTACTTGTTCCTATTTTTATAATATCTAAAAATGAATTTAATTTTTTCAAATCTTTATCTGGAATATTTAATTTATTAAAGCTTAATGATAATAAATCAGCTCCTCCAAGTATACCTGATAATGGCCCTTTTAAATTGTGTATAATACCTGCAATAACTAAGCTAAATGCAGCTTTTTTTTCTGTATTAATTAGTTCTTTTGTTCTTATTTCAAGCATTTCTTCAAGTTCATTATTATATTTATTAATCATTTCTATTGCTTTTTTTAGTCTTACATGAGTTTCTACTCTTGCAATTATCTCATCATATTCAAATGGTTTAGTTATATAATCAGAAATACCAACTTTAAATCCTTTAATTTTATTTTCCATATCATTTAAAGCTGTTACAAAAATTATTGGAATATTTACAAGTGTTTTATCGCTTTTAATATTCTTTGCCGTTTCATAACCATCCATTATTGGCATCATTATATCAAGAAGAATTAAATCTGGTTTAAAATCTTCTAATATTTTAAGTGCTTTAGAGCCTGAATCTGCTAGTTTTACATCGTAGTCATCAGATAAAATTTCCCATAAAACATCTAAATTCATCATATCATCATCAATTACCAATATCTTATCATTACTGTTCAATGTTTACCTCATTAAATTTTTTTTCACTATAAAATAACATAAAATATAGATTATAATCAAATTTTAATTTACTTAATAAAAAAAACCTTGAAAAAAAATAAAAGTAAATGCTATTATAGGATAAGTTTTTTGGGGATTACATGAAATTTACATGTGATAAGTGTAATAAAAAATATGGAATAGATAATAAAAAGTTGGAAAATTATGGTCCATCTTTTAAAATTAAATGTCAAGTTTGTAATCATATAATAGTTGTGACAAACCCTTATTCTAAAAAGAAACCTGTTCTTTCCAGTAAAGAATGGTATTTGTTTTTAAATAATGAGCAAATTGGACCAATTAGTATTGAGCAAATAAAAGAATATATTGATTCAGGTAAATTATTGTTTTCAACTTTAGTTTGGAAAACAGGTATGGCAGACTGGGAACAGGCTCAATCAGTAGAGGAGTTGAAGCACTTAATTAAATTGCCAATAAGAACTTCAGAAAGAAGAAAGAATCAGTCTCAGAAATTAAATATGCTATATGATGAATTTGGTCAATCTAAAGATGATAACGAATTAAATGAAGATGAATTTGATGCAGATGAGAAAACTTTAACTAGAGAGGAGTTTGATAAGAAATTAAATGAATCTAAAGAGGAAGATAGTGATACTTCAAAAGAAGAAGATTCTGATTCTATTTCACCTGATGATTTTTTTGATAAAGATTTTGAAGAAAAGAAAGAAGATAAAGACAGTAAATTACTTCGGTCACTAACTGGTGATTCATCAATGGGAAATACTGGTATTTTTGTGATGTATAATCAGAAAAGGAAAAAAGAAAGAATTATCTTTTTTGTATTACTTGCAATTGTGCTTGTTGTTGGTGTTTTTACAATTGTTTATTTTAAGAATAAAGAACCCAAAACAATTGTAAAGGAAAAGATTAAAACTGAAATAAAATATAAAGATAAGGTTAAAATTGTAAAGGAAACAGTATATGTTGAAGTTAAAGGTGATGATGGTAAAATTAGAAGAGTTAAAGCCAGTAGTATAAAAAATGATAGTGTACCTAAAAATAATAGTGTAAAAAAAGATAATAAAGAACCTGATATATATGGTGGTAGAAATCTTGGAACTACAACTACTAAAAAGGTTGCAATAAAAACGATGGCGATTAAAACAGGGGCTCTTACAGGCAATTATGGTAAAGATGTTGCACAAGTTGTTGTTGATAGTAAAAAAGGTGTTTTTTGGTGCTATCGTAAAGCTTTAAAAGCTAATCCTGACTTAGTTGCAAAAGTATATTTTAAACTAAAGATTTCTGCAAGTGGTAGGGTTAATAGTGTTAGAAGCAATTTTAAGCCTAAAAAATATAATGACAGTGAAATGGCTAATTGTATGGAGAATAAGGTTAAACTATGGAAGTTTCCTGTTAATCCTGACAGTGAATCTATTGATTTTAAATTTAGTTTTGCATTAAAGGCCAATTAAATGACTGAGAATATTAAAGAAAAAGCAAATCTTGCTGGTGAAGTTATCAAGTTAGTTGAAAGAATAATTAAAACTCATCATATGTATCAAGGAAAGCATCCTAACTTAAAAGTCTTCAGGCAAGAAGTACTAACTTTATCAAGAAAATATCATGATAAATATAGTGAAGACTTAATTCTGAATATTGTTTCTGGTGCCTATGAATTTGAAGGAATTACTATTTATGAAGAAGAAAATATTTCAAATAGTAATGTTTACCATTTATATAAAATGGGAATTAGAACTATAATTTTTACAACAAATATTGAGGTAAATGAAATCAATAAGTTTATTGATATACTGATATATAGAATGACAGAATCAAATGATATTATTACTTTATTGTGGGAAGCTGATTTAAAAACTATTCTTTATAATAAAATTGAAACATTTTATGAGTCAACTACAGAACAAAAAGAGAGCTTTAGTCAGTTTTCAAACTGGTTAAGAAAAAGGTCTGCTCCTCTTCAAAAAGATTTTGAAGCATTTGGTTTTGATTTTTCAAAAAAGAAAAAGAAATATAAGGCAGAAGATTTAAAGAAAGAAATACAAATAGAAGATAATGAAAAGCTTTTTGAAGAATTAAGAGAAAAAAATAAAATTGAAGTTCTTGAGAGTGATACTGAATTTATACAGAATAACCTTAAATTTGATTTAAAAGAATTACCTCAGCGTTGGAGTTCTATGATCTCCAAAATTGCATTTATGTATATTGAAAAATTAGATGAATACATTGAATATATATATAAATACTTAGATAATTATATTGAAATATCAGATTATAAGTCTTTATATTTTGTTTTTTATGATTTTAAAACACATTACGAAACAACAGTAAATAAGAAAAAGTATGTTGTTCTATTAAGAAAATTGTATAATAAACTTGTTGAGCCAGAAAGACTTGATAAAATAGCAGTGCAGTTAAATTATTTAACTAAAGAAAATTATTTTGATTTTGTATTGTTTTTAAAAGAGCTTAATCCAAGTATTTTAGTTAAATTTGTAGATAATTTTGCTAATGTTGAAAATAAGGAAATAAGAGATGAATTAATTGGGGAGTTAAATTCTATTAATTTTGACTTAACATCCTACTATAAAAATCTTTTAAACTCTTCATCTCAGGAACATGTAATTGAAGGTTTAGAAGGAGTGAGTAAATCAAATAAATTAACAGATATAGAGAAGGTTGCTTTATATAAAACTACAATGGAATATAAAAATCAGGATGTAGATTTTTATTTACTTGAATTATTTGCTGGTTATTATGATGATGATGTTTTTATGAGTAATTTCTTTTTTAGATTACTAAAATCAAATAATACTGAAACTTTGGCAAGAGTTATTATATATATCAATAGTGTTAATAGTGAAGCCCTATTTTTAAAAGCAACTAAATTTATAGAAACTCCAAACTTTTTACTATGGCAGATTGAATTAAAAAAAGAATATTTAGCTGTTTTAGTAAGAAAACTTGGTGTTAATTCTAAAAATTACTTATTGGCATTATTTGACAGCAAAGCTCTAAAGAATAAAAAAGGTTTTGATGAGCTAAGACTTGCTATTCTATATTCGTTTTCATTTTTACTAGATAAGGATATTATAAATTTTTTAAAATCAACATCTAAAAAACTGATGTTTTCTAAGCAGTTAAAGGAAGAAGCTCTACAGAGTCTTGATAGAATGAAATCTGTTGTTGAAAATGGATAGAGGTAAGTCATGAATAATGATAATAATTATAATGAATTTGGAAAAAAGTTTGTAACTCTTTTTACTGGGATTCTTAAAGCTGTGAATATGTATTCATTTAATAATGATACAACAAAGCAAATATTTAAAAATTTTTATGAATTTATAAATGAGTCTATAAGAGAATTTAGCAGTATCTCATTTGCTTATGGTAATGGTAATTTTTTTATTAACTCTCAGCTTTTGGAATTATCTTTTAAGGATTATAAAACTGCAGAAGCTTTAGGGGGTATTTTATCAAAAATCACTGTTTCTGAAATAAAGTTTCTAAAAGAAGTTCCAACAAATGAGCTTGCTCTTTTTTTTAATGAAATTGTTAAACATATAAAAGAAAAAGAAAAATATACAGGTAATGGACTTAACTGCATTATTTTGAAAGATTTTTATGTAATTGAAATTACTGATGATAATTCTGAAACATTTGATTATGTAGAATATGTTTTAAAAATATATGGAACAGCTTTAGTGAATGTTGAAGAAATAATTGATAAAATAAAAAAAGGTGAAAAGTTTGATATTTTACCATTGAAAAAGATATTTCAAAATATTATTGATAATATTGATAATATTAAATACTATCTGATGGCCATATTAAACCAACTTTCTTTTAGAATGCATTTATCAACACATTTGATAAATACTGGTATGTGGGCTATCTTATTCGGTGAAAGATTAAATCTTGACAAAGTTAAAATTATGAACTTAGGTATTGTGGGGGTTTTTCATGATATTGGAAAGATTAGAATAGCTGAAAATATTTTATACAAAGAAGGTAAACTTACACTTGAAGAAGAAGAAGAAATTAATAATATACCATATTATTCTGTTGATATTTTAAAAGCTTATTTTGATTCTTCAAGAGATGCTCAATTTACTTTGCTTGCAATATATGAAAACCTATTGAAATCAGAAGGTGATTCTAGTAAATTAACATTATTTCCTCGTATAATTGCAGTATGTGACTCTTATGATAGTTTAACTACAAAAAAGCCATACAGAGATGCTTATATGCCTGAAAAAGCATTGAAGTTAATGCTTGGTGAAGGAGAAGATATTTTGGATGGAAGGCTTGTTACTATTTTTATGAATATGATAACATTTTATCCACCTGGAACAACAGTGTCTTTATCAACAGGTGAAATTGCTGTAGTTTATTCAATTAATCCAGGAGAAAAAAGCTTTTTTAGCCCAAAAGTTGTACCAATGCTTGACCCTGATTATGAGTTCTATGATAAAAAAGTTGTTCTTGATCTTTCCGATTCATTACAAAAGAAAAAAAGAAGAATTATAGAAACTGTTGACCCTTTTGTATATGGCTTAAATCCAATGTTCTCATTTTTTAATGCAGAAGGTGTTGAGCTAGATTAATTTTAATAGTAGATTTATATGAACAATACTTATTTTATAAAAATATCCAAAGAATTATCAATTAATATAGAACAGATTAAATCCGTATATAAATTAATTTTTGATGAAGATGCAACTGTTCCATTTATTGCCAGATATAGAAAAGAAAGGACTGGTGGCTTAGATGATTTAGAAGTAAAAAATATTTTGGATAAAATTAATTATTTCAATGAACTTGAATCAAGAAAAAAAACTATTTTAGAAACAATAAAAAGTCAGGATAAGTTAACAGATACTTTAAAAAGAAATATTGATAGTTGTTTTGATAAGGTTGAGTTAGAAGATTTATATTTACCATATAAGCCCAAAAAGAAGTCTAAGGCTACTATTGCAAGGGCTTTAGGGCTGGAAAAGATTAGTAATGATATTTTATTACAAAAAAACTTTAATTTGGATTTAGAAATCAGAAAATTAATTGATAGTAACAACTTAAAGACTTATGAAGATGTTGAAAAAAATATTATGTATATAATTTCTGAAGAAATATCATCTAATGCAAAAGTTATTTCTAATTTAAGAAATTATTATCTTAGAAATGCTTATATTGAAACGAAATTAAAAAGAGGTCAAACAGAAGATAATGCTATTAAGTATAAGGACTATTTTTCATTAAAAGAATTAATAAAAAAAATTCCTTCTCATCGTTTTTTGGCGATAAACAGAGGTGAAAAGAAAGGCTTTATTTCTTTTAAATTTACTATTGATGAAGATATTATAATAAATAAGGTTATAAAGTTAGTCACTAATCCTAATAAAAGACTTTCTGGGGTTTTAAAAAAATCTATTGAGTACTCATTTAAAGAGCAATTACATCCACAGCTTTCTTCTTTTTTTAGAAAATATTTAAAAGAAAACTCTGATCTTGAAGCAATTGATATCTTTAAAAAAAATCTAGCAGATATATTGCTTGCTCCACCACTACAGAATAAAACAATAATGGGTGTAGATCCAGGCTTCAGAACAGGTGCAAAGGTTGTTGTTATTGATAAGCAAGGTGATTTTAAAGAATATGCCAATATCTTTGCTGTTGAGCCATTTAAGAAAGTTGAAGAAGCGAAACATATTTTATTAAATTTAATAAAAAAGTATAGCGTAGAGGCTATTGCTATAGGAAATGGAACAGCAAGTAGAGAAACTAGTAAATTTATAAAAGGAATAATTGATACAAATAAAATAATAGTTTCAATTGTAAATGAATCAGGGGCATCAATTTATTCTGCTTCTGAAAATGCCCGTTTAGAATTTCCTGATCTTGATGTTACAGTGCGAGGAGCAATTAGTATTGCAAGAAGGCTTGCTGACCCTTTAAGTGAACTTGTAAAAATAGAATCTAAATCAATTGGGGTAGGTCAGTATCAGCATGATGTTAATCAAAAGCTTTTGAATGAATCATTAAATTTTGTGGTCAGCTCTATAGTTAATAAAATTGGAGTAAATATAAACAATGCATCAGCGGATTTATTATCTTATCTTTCAGGTTTATCCAGAAAAAATGCAGAGAATATAATTAATTATAGAAAAGAACATCATAAATTTACTAAAAGGTCTGAAATAAAAAAAGTAAAAGGAATTGGTAATAAAATTTATTTGCAAGCGGCAGGTTTTTTGATTATTGAAGATAGTAAAAATCCTCTTGATGCAACAAGGGTTCATCCAGAAAGTTATGATATTGCGATAAATATGATAAAAAAAACAGGATTAACTGAAAATAAATTTTTTAATTTAGAACAAAAAGAAAAAGAAAATTTATTAAATTTACTTGATTTTGATCTGATAATTAAAGAATTTTCAACAGATAAATATACCATTAAGGATATTGTAGATGAGCTAATTACCCCGTTAAGGGACCCAAGGGAAAACTTTCAGTATGCTAAATTTGATGATGAAATAAAAAGTATGGAAGATTTATCTGAAGGGATGATTTTAGAAGGTGTAATAAATAATTTAACAAAATTTGGAGCATTTATTGATATTGGTTTGCATGAATCAGGATTAGTATATATCTCAGAAATTTCAAATGAGTTTATAACAGATGTAAATAAGGTTTTAAAGTTAGGGCAAATTGTGAAAGTAAAGGTTCTTTCTGTTGATATTAAAAGAAAGAGAATTGGACTTTCAATAAAACAAGCTATTTAAGGAGATATATGAAAAAAGTATTAATTATTGAAGATGATAAGCATATTAGTAATGCAATCAGAGATGCTTTGCATGATGATGGTTACATTACAACACAAGTTTTTGATGGAGCAAATGCTATTCAGTCAATAATATTTGAAAATCCTAATATAATATTGCTTGATATTATGCTTCCTAATATGAATGGTATAGAAATCATTAAAGAATTTAAAACTATTAATTCTATAAAAAATATACCAATAATTTTTGTAACAGCAAAGGCTGATATTATTGATCAGGTAATTGGTTATGAATTAGGTGCAATTGATTATGTTGTTAAGCCTTTTTCTATGGCGGTATTAACGAGAAAAATTTCTGCGTTATTAGGTTTATTAGAGCCAAAAATTTCCAAAACAGATTCTGTTATAGAAATAGGAGATTTATATATTAATCCTAAAGAATTTATAGTGAAGGTTAAGGGTGAAGAAATTGCAATGACTTTAAAGGAGTTCAAATTACTTCAAGTACTTGCATCACAATTAAATAAGGTGTTTACAAGAGATGAATTACTAATAAAGGTATGGGAAGTTGAAACAACAACATTTGAAACAAGAACTGTTGATACACATATTAAAAAAATTCGCCAAAAATTAAATGGTGTTTCTCATTATGTGAAAACAATACATGGCTTAGGATATAAGCTTTGTAGTAAAGATAACTAACAATGAAAGAAAACGAGAAGATTTTTACAGAAAATTACAAAATATTTTTAAATTCCATAGATATACCAATTCTTATTTTAGATCGATTTGATTTAGAAACAGTTATTCATAGTAATGCTTTAATTGAAAAGACATTTCAGATTGATAAAAGTAAGAATAATTATAAAGAATTTTTTTCAAATGGAAATCTGGTAAAGCATATTGATTATCATTTATTTAGTTTTCCACTTCATCAGGAAATTGAAATTGATGAAATGTTTTTTATATTAAAATCAACGGAAATATATGATTATATTTTTTTATTTTTCAATGATATAACCTTAATAAAGAAAAATGATATGATTAAAAGAAGATATGTGGATAGTATCTCTCATGAATTGAAAACACCACTAACAAATATACTTTTATATACAGAAAAATTACAGAATTGTCTTGATAATGATAGTAAGGAAAATCTTGATGTTATTTATTCAAATGCTCAGGTTTTAAAAAAATTAATAGATGATATACTGGTTTTATCTAAATTGGATTCTCATGAGCTATTAATTACACCAAGTAAGATAAAAATAAGGTCTATGATTGTTGAGATAATAAAGGAGTTAATGCCTCTTTCAAATAGAAATAATATTGATATTGATATATTAGTTCCTTCTACTTTAGAGTTTTATGGAGATAAGAAATTATTACATAGAGCATTTAAAAATTTAATTGAAAATGGAATTAAATATAATAATAGTGGTGGAATTGTTACAATTAAAGCTCAAAAAGATAATAATAATATAGTGGTTTTTATTGAAGATGATGGAATTGGTATTGAAAAAAAAGATATTGCATGTTTATTTAATCGATTTTTTAGAGCTGATAAAGGAAGAACAAAGGGGGATTTTGTAAAAGATGGAACAGGGCTTGGACTTTCTATTGTTAAAAATGTAATAAATCAGCATAAAGGTATAATTGAGGTAAATAGTGAATTTGGTAAGGGAAGTAAATTTAAAATTATTTTACCTGTTTTGTTTTCATAGAGTAAAATGAATTATTATTTAGATATATTTAATGTTTTAAGAAATTATTATAAAGAAGAAGCATTTTTAAAAAATATACTTGATATTTATATTAAGAAAAATAAAATTGATGGAGCAAATATTATAACTGATTATGTTTATGGTATTGTTAGAAATGATATTTATCTTGCACATTTAATTAAGCTTTTTGTTAAAAAAATAAAGAATAAAGACCAGATATACATGAAAATTCTTTTTTATGGTATAATATTTAGGGAAAATACTAAAAATGAAATTTTTATTAATGATTTGATTCGCTATATAAAAAAGAAATATGGAATTAAAAAAGCAGGTTTTTTTAATGGTGTTGCAAGAAATTTACTAAGAAATAATGACTTGATTAATGAAGTGAATAAAAATCAACAGATTTATCATTCTATACCTGTTAATTTATATAGGTATATTGAAAATAATATAGATGATATAAGTTTAAAACAGAAAATTTATGATAAAATGACTGAAGTTCCATCTTTTTATTTTAGAATAAATAAATTATCAGATGGAGATAAAGAATTAATAAAAAAAATTAAAAATAATCATATATGGGAAAATATTTATCGTTTTAATGAGAAATTAAAATTATCTGAATTTAAAAATGAAATGAAGGAAAAAAAGATTATAATTCAAGATATTTCATCACAAATGATTGCTCAGATTTTGGAGCCTAAAAAAAATGAATATATCGCTGACTTTTGCTCTGCTCCAGGTGGTAAAACCACTCTTTTATCAGAATTAAGTGATAATAATGCAAAAATATTATCAATTGAAATGAATCAAAAAAGATTTGAAAAATTAATTGAAAATACAAAATATTACAAAAATGTAGTTCCATTACTTGCAGATGCTTCAAAACCTGTTGTTTTAAATGGTGAAATTCAAACTTTTGATAAAATATTAGTTGATGCTCCTTGTTCTGCACTTGGAACTGTTTCTAAGTCTCCTGATAAAAAATATCGCTTCTCTTCTATGAACTTATCTGATTATACCAAAATTCAGGTATCAATATTAAATAATGCTTTAAAACATTTGAAAAAGGGAGGTATATTACTTTATTCACTATGTACTTTTACAAAAGAAGAATGTGTAGATAGTGTTGAATTATTTTTAGCACAGAATAAAGATGAAGTTGAGTTATTTGATTTTAGAACACCTGATAAAAAGTTTAAAGGTAATAAGTTTTATACTGCAAATTATTATAATGGTGATTTATTTTTTATTACCAGATTTAGAAAAAAAACCTAATCCATCACCAATTGCCAAGAACTGAAAATTTCCTTGTTTATTTAAAAATAATTTTCTGTTAAATCCATTAATAATACTTCCTCTTTCATCATTTTTATCATAAACTCTACCATCCATGTATAAGTTATCGAGAAGAATTATAAAATTACCTTTTGCTCGTTTTATAATTGTGTCAAAATAATGGGGGTAATCACTTTTCAAAGCATCAATAAAATATAAATCATAGTTTAATTCATTATTTTTTAAAAATTCCAGTGCATCAGAGTGAACCCATGATATTTTTTTTTTATATTCAGAAACTGATAAAATATCTTTACAGCGTTCTATTGTTTCGATTGATAAATCTACTGATGTTATTTGGGTTTTATTTGTGCTGTATTTAGCAAATGTATATGTTGAATATCCTAAGCCACTACCTAATTCAAGTATTTTTTTAGGGCTTTTTATATGTAATAAATTTATTATATACAGGAGGGTGTCATCTTTTATTATTGGAATATTTTTATTGATTCCTATTTTTTTTATACTTTTTAGTAAATGGTCAAAAACAGGAGATATTTCATCTATGTAGTTAAGGATATTAGCTTTTTTTGAATGCAATTAATTTAACCTCTTTTCCTCTTAATAATTTAATTTTAATATTTTTATGTTTTCCTAAGTTATTTACATAAGTCTGGTACTCTTTTATTGAAGTAAGTTTTTTACCTGCAATTTCAAGAATTTTATCTCCTACTTTTACTCCATATATAAAAGCCAAGCTACCTTCTTCTACTTCTGAAATCATTATGCTATTGTTTTTTTCAGTTAATTTTATTCCAATACTTACATTCTTGTGTTCAGTTTTATTTTTTTTACTTCTATAAAGGTATTTTAATGGTTTATCTATTAATTTAACCTGAAAATTCATGTTTTTATGATTTCTAATAATTTCTAGTTTAAGAATATTCCCTGAATTTGCAAAACTCATAATTCTTTTAATGTCATTTCTAGATTTGATTTTTGTTTTATTGATTTTTATTATTCTATCTCCTGTTTTAATACCGGAGATTTGTGCAGGAGATTTATTAATTACTTTTTTAACTATTATTTCGTAAGGTTTTCTTTTTTTTAGGTATAGGCCTAACCATGCATTATTTTTAATTTCATAACCTTTTTTTAGTTTTGGTAGTATTTTCTTTATAATTTGATATGTTACAATAAAGCCTGAATTTTCATAATATGAATCGTATAAAGATATGATTCCAAGAAAATTTCCTTCAGAATTAAATATGATTCCACCACTGTTTTCAATATAGCTTATTGATTGAGAGTATATGGCATCTACAATTTCATAAAATTCAGAATAATGTAAAAAATTAATAAAATGTTTTCTGAAACTTAAATTATCACTGGAAATTGAAAAAAGAGAAAAGACTAATTCTCCAGGTGAAAATTTTTTATTTTTTATTTTCTGAATATCAATTTTTTCTTTGTTTATCTTTTCTGGTGATTTTAAAAGAGCTATATTGTAATTCTCATCATAACCAATTAAATTAAGATAGTTTATTCCTTTTTTTGTTTTTATATAAATTACATCAGCTTCTTTTAAAACATTTAATTCTGTTAAAATATAATTATCTCCAATATGAACACCTAAAATATAAAAAGTATTGTTTTCATTCATTTTGTTTTTATATATATCAGGAATTGATGAAAAATTTTCAAAATTAACATAGAATTGGATGGTTATTACCTTGTTTTTTATATTTTTAAATAATTTATTAAATTTAAGTTCTTTTTTTCTTTTTTTTTCTTTTTTATTACGATAAATATTTTTTAAATCTTTATCAAAAGATATTATTTTAAAATTATGTTTCTTTTTATTATTCTCTTTGTTAATATTTTTTTTTAATTTTATATATTTTATATGTGGTTCTTTTGATGAATTATCACAAGCCCAGAATAAAGATACAACAATAATAAAAAAAAATAGTTTCAACATAGATGTATGATATCTTAAATATAAATTATTTTCAAGTAATACTTGTATTGACTTTACAATAAGTTTAATATATTCTGTTTGTTGCTTTTAGAGGTTGAAAATGCATTTAATTTCATTAAATGATGTATATAAAATTAATGGAGATAAGGAATTATTTAAAGATGTGACATTGGGTATTAAGAAAGGTGATAAAATTGCTCTTATTGGTATAAATGGAAGTGGAAAATCAACTTTTTTAAATTTAGTTTCTAAGAATACAGATGTAGATAAAGGAATAATAACAACAAATAATCTATATAAATATGCTTTTCTAGAACAAAATCCTGTTTACCATGAAACAGAAACAATTCTTGATTATTTATTTACAGAAGAAAATATTGAAGCAAAGCTTTTAAAAAAATATGAGGAAATAATAAATAAAGAGGTTCTTACAACTGAAGACTTACTACTTCAGGAAGAAATTATGGAAGAGATGGAAAAAAATAATGTATGGAGTTATGAATCTAAAATAAGAGAAATTCTTACAGCTCTTTCTATTAATGATTTAAATCAAAAAATGGGTGAATTATCTGGAGGTATGATAAAAAAAGTAGCTCTAACTAAAGTATTATTGACTGAGTCAAATTTGATAATTCTTGATGAGCCTACAAATCATCTTGATATTGAAAGTATAATATGGTTACAGAGTTTTCTTAAAAAAACAGATAAGGCTGTTTTAATGGTGACACATGATAGATATTTTCTTGAAGAAATCTCTACTGTTATTTTTGAAATAGATGAAAAAAAGATTTTTATTTACTATGGTAATTATTCATATTATCTGGATAGAAGAGAAGTAAGGAAAGCTGAAAACCAAAGAGCAGAGGACAAGCTGGCTGCAATTATGAAAATGGAGCTGAAATATGTTCGTCAGGGAGCAAAAGCAAGAACCTCCAAGAACAAACTAAGAATGCAAAGATATGATGATTATGCGAATAGGGAAAAAAAAGAAGAAGAAAAAAAATTAACTCTGGAAGTTAATGAAAAAAGACTTGGTAAAACAATTCTTGAAATTGATAATATATCAAAATCATTTGGTGACAATTTGATAATAAATAATTTTAGTTATAAATTTAAGCCATATGAGAGAGTTGGTATTATAGGTGAAAATGGTACAGGTAAAACAACTTTTATCAATTTGATTACTGAAAAATTAAAGCTTGATTCAGGAGAGATAAAAAAAGGGATTAATACAAGATTTTCTGTTTTTTCACAGGATAGCAGAGATGTTTTTACTAATCTTGAAACAAAAGTAATAGAGTTTATTAAAGGGGATAATGAATTAATAGAGCTAAGAAATGGAGTAACAATATCTGCAACTCAAATGCTTGAAAGATTTTTGTTTCCCTATGTATTACATTATACTCCAATAAAAAACTTATCAGGAGGAGAAAGAAGGCGATTACATTTATTAAAAGTTTTATTAAATAATCCTAATTTTTTAGTTTTAGATGAGCCAACAAATGATTTGGATATAAAAACTCTTGCAATTTTAGAAGATTTTTTGGAAAATTTTAAAGGAAATGTTTTGGTTGTATCTCATGATAGGTATTTTATGGATAAAATTGTTGATAATTTATTTATCTTTAAAGGAACTGGAGAAATTGAAGAGAGTATAAAAACATGTTCTGAATATTTTGAAATAAAAATGAAGGAAAAGAAAAAACAAGCTAAAAGTGTTGTTAATTCAAAACCTAAAGTTTCCTTGGATAATAAATCAAGAAAATTAACATACAAAGAAAAAAAAGAATTGGAAACTATTGAGGATGAAATAGAAGAGCTAGAGCTTGAAATTGAAAAACTTGAAAATAGATTTTCTACTGCTGATTATGATATAATAGATCTTCCTGCTTTAAATGAAAGATATGAAAGCGTAAAAAAGGAGCTTGAGTATAAATTTAATCGCTGGGAGGAGTTAGAGGAGATAAAAAATGGTTAAAGTAAAAGATATTTTTAAGGTGAAATCTTTAGGAGAAAGAAATTTTATTTCTCCATTGCTTGAAAAATTTGAAACAAAAGATATTTTTATTAGTGATGAAAAGAGATTATTTTATAAACCATTTGTAACAGAGCATAATGAGTCTGAAACATTTGAACTTGCTGGCCCAAGAGAATACTTGTATTTTGACCCTAAAAAAGTTAAATCTGCAATTGTTACATGTGGAGGTTTAAGCCCTGGATTTAATGATGTAATTAGGTCTATTGTAATGGAATCATATTATAGATATGGAACATCTTCTGTTTTAGGTATTAGATATGGCTATAATGGTTTGAATGAAGAAAATAAATTGAGACCACTTCATTTAACTCCTGATAAAGTATCAAATATACATAAACAAGGAGGTACGATACTTGGTTCATCAAGAGGTGGAACAGAAGATATACCAAAACTTGTGCAAACTCTAAAAAAATGGAAAATTGATATTTTATATACTGTTGGTGGAGATGGGACTTTAAGAGGGGCTCATAAAATTTATGAGGAAGCGGAAAGGATTAATTATAAATTATCTGTAATTGGTGTTCCTAAAACAATAGATAATGATATTTCATATATTCAAAGAACTTTTGGATTTGATACCGCATTTTCAAAGGCTGTAGAATCTATCAATTCGGCACATGTTGAGGCTATTGGAGCTCCAAATGGTATTGGTCTTGTTAAATTAATGGGTAGGCATTCTGGTTTTATTGCTGCAACAGCAACCTTGGCAATGAATGATGTTAACTATATTCTTGTACCTGAATCAAAATTTGATATTGAGGGTAAAAATGGTTTTTTAGACCACTTAGAATTAAGGCTTAGAAAACGAGGACATGCTGTTGTTTGTGTTGCAGAGGGAGCAGGGCAGGATCTACTTGTAAAAGATAAGGATTCTCAAAAAAGAGATGCATCTGGTAATCTTGTTTTAGCTGATATTGGTCTGTATTTAAAGAAAAAAATTAAAGAACATTTTGAGGCTAATGGAAAAAAAGTAAATATTAAATACATTGATCCTAGTTATATAATAAGGTCTGCTCCGGCAAATCCAAATGATAGTGTTTTTTGTATTTTGCTTGGTCAACATGCTGTTCATGCAGCAATGAGTGGTAAAACAGATATGATAATAGGAAAGTGGAGTGAACAATTTACTTATTTACCTATAGAGCTTGCTGTTTCAAAAAGAAAGCAAATTGATATCAAGTCTTCATTCTGGCATTCAGTGTTAGAGGCAACAGGACAACCTATAAATATGATTTCTACGGATAACAATGGTAAAAATTAAATTTTTAGTTAATTTAAAAAAAAGAATCGATAACTTTATTGATATTGATATTCCTGTAAATGAAAAGAATTATCGTAGACAATTAATTTTAAGATTTATTTTTTTAATTAAGTTTCATATGAGAGAAAAACATCTTGTAAGGTCTGCATCTGCTCTTTCATTTGATTTATTACTAGCAATTATTCCTATATTCTTTTTAGGATTTGCATTGTTAAATAGTTTTGGAGCTTTTGAGGGTGGTGGAGCAAGTATTTTGAAATACTTGCATGAAAATTATTTTCCAATTAAAACTAAGAATCTTGATACCCTACTTGTTTATTTAAATAAACAAAATTATTCAACAATGGGAAGTGTAGGAATTATTACTCTTATTATATTTTCAACATCTTTATTTTTAAAAATTGAGAATGTTTTTAATCAGCTTTGGTCTGTTACCAATAAAAGAAATATATCCAAGAGGTTTACCAACTTTTTTACTTTTTTAATGCTTGCACCTATTCTATTTTCAATGTCTTTACATTTTTCATCAAAATTTAAAACAATTTTAGATGATTTATCTGCGATATCTGCATTTTCTGCAATTTTTAGCTATATGGTTTCAGGTTTTTTTATTTTTATGATGTTTTTTGTTTTATATTTCTTTGTTCCAAATACAAAAGTTAAATTTATGCCTGCAGCTGTTGGTGCATTTGTTGCATCTGTAATTTTTATGATATTAAAACTTGTATTTGGAATATATGTATCTACATTTGTTATAAATAATTATAAAAATATATTTGGAACAATGACAATTTTACCAATATTTTTAATTTGGATATATTTATCCTGGGTAATTACTCTTGCAGGTGGAGTTGTTTCATATATTTACAATAAATATGAGGCAATATGGAGTTTTAATAAAAGTTTTATTTTAGGTGATAAAGATAAGTCAACAGAAGTATTGACAAATGAAAAACTAATTGAGATATTCTATATCATTAGTGATAGATATGATAGAGGTAAAGGTTCTACAAGGCTAGACCAGGTAAGTCAGTATTTTAGGTTACAACCACAGGTTATATCATATATTATTGAGAGATGGACTGAAAGTGATTTAATTATATCTTATGAAGATGGATATCATTCATATATTCCTAAAAAACCACTAGATAAAATAATCGTTGGTGATATTATTAGTCCGTTTTTAAATGATATAAACCTTATTGATGCTTCAAAGCAGTTTGATATGTTTATTAAGGAATACAGAGCTGTTACAAATAACTTTATTGCAGATAGAACAATTAAGGATTTAATTTAAATGATAAAGGCAAAAAAAACATTGATATTTCTTGTGACTTTATTTGTTGTTTTAATTACTGCATATACGACAATAAGATTCAGAACAGTAAAACATTTTACACAAGTTTATACATATCCTGAGTGGAAACTAAATGAAAATAATAGTTTAAGAATAGCATTTCTGGAGTTTTTAAATAGGAAAAGTTTTTTACCATTCTATCTTGAATTATATATTACTGACAGCAAGGGAAATAAAACGCTCTTGGATAAAGGAAGAGAAAGAGCTCTTTTGTATAATAAAGACTTTAAAATAAGTGATTTAGCCATAGGAAAAGGTTTTTTAAATGGAATAATTAAATTTGATGATGATATTGTAGACAATTTTAATATACCTATTAAAATTATAGATAAATTTAGTGATTTTAAAGTTGAATTAGCTCCTAGAGTTGTTGTTGAAATTGATCCTGATTTTAAAGAAGATGATAAATTGACAACTTATCCTAGATTTAATGAGTCATCAAAATATGTTTCAGGTAAAAGCAATATTATGATTCAAATATTTGGAGCTCCAAAAGATTTTGTTTTTTCAGAAAAGAATAAAATTTTCTTGTTATTTACTTATCCTGATTATACTCCTGTAAAGTCTAAAATTAATATAAATATTGGAGATTTTTTTTCAAAAGGGAAAAAATTAAGTGTAGAAACTGATGAAAATGGACTTATTTATTTTGAGGAAAAAATTTTTAGGTCTGGTGGTTACATATATATGAAAAGTGACCTATTAGGAAACAGGAAAGTTGTTTTTAGTTTATCTGATGACAAAACAGCCATTTTTACTGATAAAAATATTTATAAACAAGGTGAAACAATAAAATTAAATATAAAAACATATAAAAAAATTAATGAATTATACTTTAATATTATAATAGGTAATTCATGGATTAAAAGCCAGCATATAAAGATTACAAAAAAAGATAATTTAATTGAGTTTACTCCTCCTGAAGATTATACTGGTTTTATTGAATTTAATGTTTACAGAGGGTATTCATATTTAAAGGATTCCTCTTATAAAAAGATATTTATTGGAAGTAAAAATTCTTTAAAAAATGAGTTTCTAAAGCTAAAAAATGATTTTATCAACAGAGTTATTAACAATAATACTGATAATTCGGCATTTTACAGCTTAATTATGTCTCAGCTTGATGGAAATAAACCTGGGATTAATAAAGTATTTGATTCATATAAATCACAACAAGAGAAACTAGATAAAGATAGAGATAAATATTTAAGTATAACATGGTATTTACTTTTATTTGTTTCAGGGCTGATTGTTTTTATAATTTTTTTTACATCTTACAAAACAATAAAAGACTCCTATGAGAGTATCGAATTTCAGTACAGGCAAAAAGGAGGTGTAATATACCTATATATTTTTATAAGTATATTAATTGCATTTATGACTTTAATTCTTTGGGTATTAAGAATTGTATGATTTTATTAGTTTTTAGGTCTCCTGTCAGCTTTTAAATAAATATATATTGACAAATTGAGTAAGAGTAATTAAAATCTAATTATATAGTTTAGAGGTAATATGGAAACTAAATTAAAGGCGTTTTTTCCTGAGAAGAATAATTATAATAATTTTATTGATTTTCTAAAGAAAAATAAAATTAAATTTGAAGCAAAATATGAATTTCCAGAATATTTAATAAAGTTAAATACTACAACAGAATTGCTTGGTGAAATTTATAAGGAATTTGGAGAATTTATATTTGCAAATGAAGATAAAACTTTAATAGATGTGTTTCATGATACTATTTCTAAAACAGATATTACAATATCTGGAGCTGAATCATGCACTGGTGGTTTAGTTTCAAAGTATTTAACTGACAGAGCAGGAGCATCAAAGTATTTTAAATATTCCGTAGTTTCATATAGTAATGAATCAAAAATTAAAATATTAAATATTGATAAAGATAAAATAGAAGAAAAGGGGGTTGTGTCAAAAGCAACTGTTATTGGAATGCTTGAAGGACTCGAATATATTTATCCAACAAATATTGCTTATGCTGTAACTGGAATTGCAGGCCCTGATGGAGGAAGTATAGATCAGCCTGTTGGAACTGTATTCATTGGGATTGTTCAGTATGGAAGAAGGGATATTGAAAAGTTTTTCTTTGAGGGAAATAGATGGGAAATCAGAAGATTTTCAACATGGACAATACTCTTAAAAATGCTGAATAAAATTAAAGAAGACATATAAGAATACATATTTAGAATAAATTTTATTAAAATAAGGAGAATTATGAAGATAAAAATTTTAAAAAAAAGAGAAGAATTAAAAAAAGAGAATAACATATTGGTTCCTGTTTTTGAAGAACAGGTTGAAAGTCAGAAGTTTACAGCACTTTTATCATTTTTAACACCTTCTAAAAAAGCTACTCTAAGAGAGCTTGTTAAAAAGTGGGATTTTAAAGCTAAAAAAGGAGAGTTAATTCAATTTGATTATGAAGATAACAAAGAGTTAAAAACTTTATTTTTATATGGCCTTGGTAAAAAAGAGAAATTTAAATTAATTGGCTTCAAAAGAAGTATTTCTCAGGCTTTTAGAGCTTTAGTAGGTAAGAAATTATCAAAATATTCAATATTTATACCATGGACTACAAAATCATGGAAACTTGATTCAGTTCTTGCAAAGGTTTATTTAGGAACAATTTTAACTAATTATAAATTTGATAAATATATTAAAAAAGAAAAGGATGAAGTTGAGTTAAAAGAAGTATCTGTTTTTATTACTGCTTTATATGAAAAATTTAAAGATAGTGAAGTTAAAAAGTTAATAAAAGAAAATAAAATTATGGCTGATGCAGTTGATAACTCAAGAAATTTACTTAATGAAACACCAATGAATATGTATCCAGAAGTATTAAAAGACAGTGTACTAAATTTATTCAAAGGTAGAAAAAATGTTAAAGTTAAAGTTATGGATTTTAAAGAAATAAAAGCAAAAGGTATGAATTTGCTTGCCGCTGTTGGAATGGGTAGTGATAAGAAACCTTACTTTGTTGAAATTTCTTATAAAAGCTCAAGTAAAAAAGCTAAAACTCTTTCGCTTGTAGGGAAAGGAATTACTTATGATGCGGGTGGTTATTCTTTAAAGTCGGCTCAACACATGGTTGGAATGCACATGGATATGGGTGGTGCAGCAATGATGATTGGTGTAATGGATGTTATCACTAATTATAAGCTTGATTTTAATGTAAATTGTTATCTTGTAATTGCAGAAAACCTGATTTCCGGTTCAGCATATAAGGTTTCTGATGTTATTACTGGTTATGGTAAAAAGAGTGTTGAAATATTAAATACAGATGCAGAAGGAAGACTTGCACTTGCTGATGGTATTGCTTATGCATGTGATAATGGTACTGATAAACTCATTGAAGCATCAACTCTTACAGGAGCTGTTTTATCTGCACTTGGAGAAGAAATTGCAGGTATTGTTGCAAATAATGATGATTTCGTTGCTGATTTTAAAGAATCATACGAAAAAACAGAGGAAAAATTCTGGCAATTACCAGCAGAGGAAAATTATAAAAAATTAATTAAGTCTAAAATAGCTGATTTAAAAAATCTTGGTGGACCTTATGCAGGAAGTATTACTGCAGGGTTATTTTTAAATGAATTTATTACTGAAAATGTTGAATTCATGCATCTTGATATTGCAGGGGCAGCAATGCTCGAAAAAGATATTGATTTTTATAATATGGGTGGAAGTGGTTTTGGAGTACAGGCTCTATCTCATTTTATTTTAAAAGGAAAGGTTTTTAATTAAATTTTATTTAAGGCTCATCAACCAGCTTAGCTGTTTTCTTCACAAAAATAAGCTGATTTTAATCAAATCATCTTATTTTCAATTATAATATATAACAGGAGAATAAATGACGAAACTCTTATTTTTAGCTTTAATATTATCAAATATTTTTATGTATTCATGTGGATTCCTTGAATCAGGAACTGAAGCTACTGGCTGTGAAACAGTGAATTGTAATAACCATGGAGTATGTGCTGTTCCAAATAGTAAAAAAGCAATGTGTTTTTGTGATGATGGTTATTATGCAGATGGATTAACTTGTATTGAAATAGGCTTAGATGAAAAAAGTTGTGATACAACTAAATTAGTATGTGGAAGTAATTCTACTTGTAATGATGAATCAGGAAGAGCTGAATGTTTCTGTGATATAGGTTATTTAAGTAAGAATAATTTATGTGCAGAGCCATATTATACTCATGGAGTGGATTATTCTACTGCTATGAATAATTATGGAGGTTTTTATAATACACCAAATTATCCAAATAATTTTGCTTTTGCTGCTTTAAAAAATGATGGTTCCATTAAAGTCTGGGGAGATACTCATTATGCAGGAGACATAAATCCTTTAGGTAATGATTTTATTGATATTGCTTCAACTTATCGAACTTTTGCAGCATTAAAATCTGATGGCTCTATTATTGCATGGGGAGATGGATATACTAAAATATATTCAACGAGTGCTGCTTTTACTGCTGTTAGAGTAGATGGTAGTCTTGTTTCATGGGGAAATCCTTTAGCTGGTGGAGAAAATTCACCTGTTAACAGAGGCTATCATATTCCTTATGGTGAAAAATAAAGTTTATTTACATAAAAGAGGACAAATAATACCTTTAATTAATGACATTAATGTCGTTGATTAAGGAGATGTACCTCTTATGTATTGATTTTACTAGTAATTATATTTTGTTGGATTTACTGGAAATTATTTTGCTTAGGTAGTTATATAATTTGGATTTATGGAGATAAATATGAAGAGATTGTTTTTTTTATTAATGATTATTACTTCTATTGCTATGGCAGAAGAGTATAACAATGCAAAAGATGAGTTTGGTTTTGCAATCGGGCCCAATATTGGCTGGGGACTCAGTTATAAACATAATCTTTATGAAAATGTTTCAGTAAGAGTAACTGCTGGGTATTTTCATGATACTCAAACTAGTTATAATTTGGGAGTTGAAGTTGACTACAGTTTGAAAAGAAATAAATATATAGATTTCTTTTTATCAATCGGAGCAATACATACCTATGAGGAAAAAAACTTTGATTATGATTATGATAATGATAATTATGATGATGGAGGTAGTGCAGGTGAACATGATACAAGAGGGGCTATTGGAATTGGTTTTTCATCTTACTTTTGGGAGTTATTATCTGTTTCACTAGAGTTTCATGAAGTATTTGAATATAGTTCTTTGAAATCATTAACTTCAAAATATGAAGATAAAGATAAAAGTGAATTTAGTATATACCCAATGGTTGGATTAACCGTTGGATTTTTATTTTAGGGGGTATAATGAAAACTATAATAATTATATTAACTTTACTATTATCAACTTCTTTATTTTCAAATGAACAACAAGATAAAACAGATTTTGAGGCAGGAATTATATTTAGTCATATAACATCAAGTGGTTTTTTATTAAAGTATAATATTGATAACAAAATTTCAGTTAGAGGCTCTGGATATCTTGCCAAAATTGATGATAATTTATACTATAATATTAAATTATCTGTTAGTAATACTATTCATAATAGTAATTATGGTGAATTTTATCTATTAGGTGGAGTTGGTATATTTTCAGCTAGTTCAAATGAAGGAATACCAAGTGATTCATATAATACAATATTATATTATATGACTGCAGGATTAGGATATAAATATAAATTACAAAGAGGAATGAATATATTTTTTGAACTCGAACAAAATTTAATATTTGCGAATAATGAAAGAGGTGCTCTTTTTTTACCAATACCATCTATTGGTTTTTCAGTAGATTTTTAAGGAGATAAATATGAAAAGAATAGTTTTAATAATAATGTTTATTTCTGTATCTATCTGGGCTAAAGAAGGTGATATGGAAATCTCTATTAATGGTGGAATATCATCAGGTTCAGGATTTGGTCTTACCTATAATATTACAGAAAATGCTAGAATAAAAATAGCATCTGCATATATTGGTTTGTTTTGGGAAAATGAAAATATCAGTATGTATTCAATTGGTGGTTCTTTTTCTTTTGATTTAAAAAAATTAAGTGATAATAAATCATCTGTTTACTTTTTTTTAGGAACCAATCATCTTGGGATGAATTTTGAGCTTCCTATTCATTTATATGGTTTGGGCTTGGGTTTGAGAAAGTTTATTGATAAAAAAATGTTTTTTGAAGTTGAACTTGGCTATGCTTATTACAATCTAAATTCACCCGACGAAATAAGTGAAGACATAAATATAACATTTATAACTGGTAGTTTGAATTTAGGTTATCAATTTTAATGCTCATAAAAATTGAGTGAAAACCCAAAAAACATCATTGTAAAGATTAATAAAACTAAAAAAAACTAGAACAAAATAATAAAAAAATAATTCATGGAAAAAAAACTTATAATATATTAGAATAATAAAGGGCTTTATTGGGGAAGATGGAAGAGAATATATTTGAATTAATTAAGAATAGTTCATTTGCTAAAATTAAAAAATCTTTTGCTTATGAATATCGTAAAATAAAAGATCACAATGGGGCATATTTAACTTTTTATGCTGCTCTTAGAGGTAAATTAGAAATATTTGAGTATTTATTATCACAAAATACGCCTGTAAAAGGGAGTGATAATAATAAAAATACTATACTTTTCTATGCAATAAAAGGAAATAACCTAGAAATAATAAAATTAATTATCAGAAAGAATATAAATATAAACCAGCTAAATAAAATAGGAGCTTCAGCAGTTTGCTATATAAATAAAAATACCAAAACTGAAATTATTGAATATTTATTAAAGAATGGTTTGGAAATAAATAAAAAATACAAAATAATACAAAATAATGAGATTAAAAAATATTATATTGAAAGAACATTACTTTTTTATGCTCTAAAATCCCAAAATATTAAATTAATAAAATTTTTAATATCAAAAAAAGTTAATTTTTCGACTTCTTTATTTGATGAAAATAAAAATAATAAGAAGAAAACCTTTTTTTACATCCTTTATTATGGAAACCTAAATACTATAAAGCTTTTTATAAAAGCAAATATTAATACAAAACTAATTAAAAGTGATATTCAAATAATCATAGATAAATATATTAAAGAAGGAAAGTATTTATTTTTAAGATTCATTATTGAAGAATTAAAATATAAAGTAAAAGATTTAAAATTTGGTATAAATAATAGATATAATTTGTTAACATATTCAATAAAGTATAGAAACTTGAAAATAGTAAAATTTTTAATTGATTATGGAGCTGAAATTGATGAAATTGATGAGTATTATTACAAACCGATTTCATATTCTGTAAAATATTCAAATCTTGAAGTACTAAAATTATTAGAAAATACGGATTTAAATTATATTATTTATCCTTCTGAAACAATCTTTGAAATAGCTGCTTCAAATAGAGATAAGCAGATCATAAAATATTTACTATATAATGATGAGTTAAATTCTGAATTTGAGTTTGACTATGAAACAGAACTAGATTTTGGTGAGGAAATAACTCTGGTGTTTAATATTAAGAACTTATTAAGTGAATTAATCACAAATGATTTTACGATATCTTATATAAAGAGGATGATAAAACTTGAACCTAAAATACACAATGTTAATATATTGCAAGCGATATATAAAAATAACCCTGATGTACTGAAATTACTAGTAAAAAAAGGAAGTGATATCGATTTGTTAAAAGAAAATCAAATAAAAACAGATACAATATTGAGTTTTATGATAAAAAAAACAGAACTTAAAGTTTTACTTGAAGTTCTGGATTCTGCAATTAAAAATAATTATTTAATATACTATGTTCTAATATTTGAGTATAAAGAACTTTTTAAGAGTTTAAATTTAAACTCCAATACTGTAATTCCTGAATTTAATATAAAAAATAGATTACTAATACCAGATGATGAACCACAAAAAGAAATAAAAAAATATTTCATACTGGATTTTGGAAGTCGTTTATTTAGAGTATATTATGAGTGTGAACTTAAAAGATTTATTTTTACTGATAACATGGGAATAAACTATAAAAACCTACCTAAGCCTGCTAAAAAAGATAATTACAATAAAGCAAGTAGGGCTGTTTCATTTTTTTATAAATATAAGGATTTTTTAATTGATTAAATTATCTATCTTTTTCTTTTCTTTTTGTTATTTTTTCTATCTTTAGCTTCTTTTTCTTTTGCTTTTTTCTCGTCTTCAAGTTTTTTCATAGCTTCTTCATCTCTTGCTAAACGAATTTCACGATTTTCATAAGCAAACTGATCTTTACCAGCCTTTCTCCAGTTGCAAGATTTTACCTCTAATCTAACAGGAAAATAGCCTGGTTTCTTGAATTCAAAAATTAAATCCTGGCTAATATCCTGATTTGTAATTGTAACACTTCGTGTTTTTGATTTTAGCTGGCCATTTACATAAATATCAACACCTGCAGGACCAGTTTTCTTTTCTTCTAACATCCCTTTTTCAGGATCTTCTACTTCTATATGTAAGTTACCATATAATTTTTTATTTTCATCATGCTCAATTTTAGCCAGCTTGTTTTTCTCAATAACTAATTCTTTTTTGAATAGCTCTTTATCCTTATAAATTGTATAAGATAAGCCTAGTAATCCAATAATCGTCAAAAGCATAATTGTGAAAAATATCTTTCCTATTGTTGACCTTTGTGGTTCTTCAAAATCATAATCGTCTTGAGGAACAGATTGTTTGAAATTATTATTTCCAGAATTTCCCAGATTTACTCTATTTTTTTTATTTTCATCACTCATAAATAAAACTCCTTAAAATCATAATATAAAAATATACTATCTTCTTCTTTTCTTCTTCTTTTTACCTTGCCTTTCTTTAGCTTCTTTATCTTTTTCTTTTTTAGCTGCTTCAATTGCCATCATTCCATTCTCATCTTTAACTAAGTGTATATCTTCATTTTTATAAATATATGTTTCACCTTGTTTTTTCCAGTTACATGATTTTATTTCAAATTTTATAGGATAGTAACCTGGTTTTTTAAATTCAAAAATCAAAGCTTGACTAATGTCATGCTCAGGAATGTCAACAATTCCAGATTTATCTGATCTTAATTCACCATTAATATAAATTTCAACTCCAGGAGAGCTTATCTTTTCTTCTTCAGGTAAATCTTTTTCGGGGTCTTCTATTTTTATATGTAAATTTCCCTTTAGTTTTTGATTTTTATCCTTTTCGATTTTAACTAATTTTTCTTTAACAACAGAAATATTCCTTTTTAATTTCTCCTTGTCTTTATAAATCATGTAAGAAGAAACTAATAATGCAATAATAATTAAAAACATAAAAACAAAAACCATATTTCCAGCTTTTGATTCATGCGTGTTATCAAAATCATCCTGAACAGGCTGTTCAAAATTATCGTTAGTTGAGTTACCAAGATCAACTCTGTTCTTTTTGTTTTCATCACTCATAAACAAAACTCCTTAAAAATAAACAAAGAAATCTACCAAATTGAGCTTGCTATGTCAATATTTTTATCGTTTTATCAAAAATGTGATATATTTTATATTTTATATATATTTTTTTTCCTAATTTTACCTTTACTTATATACATTAATTCTGTTAATATTGCTTTCGTTAGCTTATTATTGTATTTTATGTCATTTTTAGGAGAAATATGTATGATTTAGCAATCGTTGGTGGTGGACCAGCAGGAATTAGTCTCATGGCTGAAGCAATGGAAGCAGGTTTTGAAAGAGAAAAAGTTATTATTCTTGAAAAAGCATCAAAAGAATCATGGATAATAAGAAAATTATATCCTGAACAAAAACTTGTTACTGCAAACTATAAAGGCCAAAGTCCTGTTTCTATGGGTGTAATGAAGTTTCATGATATGAACAAGGAAGCAACTGTTAAAGTACTTAAGGATACTATTGAAAAATATAATGGAAATATTCAATATGATAAAAATGTTACAATGATTGAAAAAATTGATGGAATCTTTCATCTAACAGTTAATGGAGAAATAATAAAAGCAAAGTCGTGTGCTATTGGAATTGGTGTATTTGGAAAGCCTCGTAAACCAGATTACAGGATTCCCGGAAAAATAAAAAAGCAAACATCTTTTGATATTACTAGTTCTGTTATTGAAAACCAAGATGTTTTAGTTGTTGGAGGTGGAGATAGTGCCAGTGAGTATGTTCAGCATCTTTATGAAAAAAATAATAAATTGACAATGTCAGTTAGAGAAGAAAAATTTACTTATATGAATGAAGAAAATCAGAAAATTATTCTTGAAATGAAGGACTCTGAAAAAGTTAATGTATTAATGGGAAATACTATTAGTTCAATAGAGGAAAAGGACGGAAAAATTTTAGTTAATTTTGATACAAATAACTTAGAATCATCTGAATTTGATAGAGTTGTATATGCATTAGGTGGAACAACTCCTATTAACTTTTTAAAAGTTATAGGAATTAGTTTTAATGATGGAGTACCTCATTTAACAGAAAACTATGAAACAAGTATAGAAGGTTTATATTTAATTGGTGATTTAGGAAGTGGTAAAAAAGGCGGTGCAATAATTCATGCATTTAATTCTTCTTCTTCTGCAATAGAAGACATTAAAAAAAAATATAAAAGCTAACAACTAAATCTTTTATTCCTTACTTGCTTCTAATCACTGTATAAATATTTCATAAAATTTAAAGTATGTATAATAAAACTAGCCTCAATTATTGGACTTTAAGATAAATTTAAGGTATTATATAATTGATTTTTGGAGGTTATATGTATAGGTTTTTATTTTTATTGGTAATATCACTGTTTATTTTAAGTTGTGATAAGACAAATGATGTTTCTGTTTGTGATTCAACTCATCCTTGCGAAACTGGTTCTAAATGTGAAGATGGTAAGTGTGTTCTTGAAGAAGATCCCACTACAAATTGTACTCCAAGTGAAGAAAGAGCTTGCTATACAGGTGGAACGACAACAAGAAATGTTGGTGCCTGTAAGGATGGTTCTATTATTTGTAATGATGCAGGTGAGTGGGATTATATTTGTAAAAATGAAGTTAAGCCTATTAATGAAATCTGTGGAAATAATATCGATGATAACTGTAATGGTAAAACAGATGAAGATTGTGGTTGTACTACAGTTGGAGAAACAAGAGAATGTTATTCTGGTTCTTCTGGTACAGAAGGGGTTGGAGTTTGTAAAAAAGGAACTGAAGTTTGTGAAGACAATCATCAGTGGTCAGGTGACTGCCAGAACGAAGTTTTACCAACTGCTGATTTATGTCAAAATAAAGATAATGACTGTAATGGATTAATTGATAATCTGGAAGATAGATGTATTATTGAAACTGATTGTAATCCTGGTGATAAAAGAGATTGTAGTTCTTCAGATAATAATGTAGGAACTGGTATTTGTAAAGCAGGATATAATTTGTGTAATTCAGAAGGAAGCTGGGGGACTGAATGTATTGGAGAAGTTCTTGCTGAAGCTAATGACATCTGTGGAGATGGAATTGATAATAACTGTAGTGGTGTGATTGATGAAAATTGTGCTTGTACTCCTGGTGAAGAAAAATCATGTTATACTGGTAATCCAGATGAATTAGGTAAAGGTATTTGTGAATCAGGTGTTATGATTTGTGGTGATGACGGAAGCTGGTCTGAATGTCAGGGAGAAGAAAAACCGATTTCTGAAGCATGTGATGGAATTGATAATGATTGCGATGGTGTTGTTGATAATGGTGTTGCAAATGCTTGTGGTGAATGTGGTGAACTTCCAAAGGAAGTATGTAATAATATAGATGATGATTGTGATGGTATTATTGATAATGTTTTACCTGAGAATGGTGGTAATGCTTGTGGAAAATGCGGAGATGTTCCAGCTGAGATATGTGGTAATGAAATTGATGATAATTGTGATAATATTATAGATAACCCTGAAATATGTGAAACAGTACCAGAATGTATTAAAACTTCTGATTCAGATATTTGTGATAATGGGCTAGATGATGATTGTAATGGTGAAATTGATGATGGTTGTGGAAACTGTACAGGAACACAAGAGTGCTTTACTGGTTCTCCAAGTTCTGTATTTGGTGAAAACAGTGCTTGTAAAAAAGGTGTTGCAACATGTGTTGGTAATGAGTATTGGGGAAGCTGTGAAAATGAAGTTACTCCTATTGCTGAACTATGTAATGGAATTGATGATGATTGTGATGGCACAGTAGACAATGGTTTTAATATTGGTGAATCTTGTTATATTGGTGTTGGAGAATGTAAAGCACAGGGAGTTTATGCTTGTAATAATCAAGGTGGTGTAACTTGTGTTGATAATGATGGAAATCCTTTAGTTGCAAAAGCAGCAAATCAAGAAATTTGTGATGGTAAAGATAATAACTGTGATGGAAGAATAGATGAAATATTTAGTTTAAATCAAAACTGCTATAGTGGTTTAGGTGAATGTCAGACAAGGGGTAAAACTATTTGCTCTTCTGATAATAGTGGTGTTGTTTGTGATGCTGTTGCAGTTCAAGGAACAACTGAGTTATGTGGTGATGGTCTTGACAATGATTGTAATGGTTTAATTGATGATGTGGCAAACTTAGGGCTTGCTTGTGAGTCTGGTATTGGAGCTTGTAAAGCTGATGGTGTATATTATTGTGATAATATGAATCATTCTGTTAAATGCAACGCTATTCCAGGCCAGCCTACTGCTGAAGTTTGTGGAGATAGTGTTGATAATGATTGTGACACAGTTACTGATACTGACCCTGAGTTAAATTTAGGTGCTTCATGTACTGTTGGTGAGGGTATCTGTCAAAGAGCAGGTGGAATGGTATGCAGTAATAATTCTGTTGTATGTGATGGAACTCCAGGAACTGCTGATAGCAGAGGTGAAATTTGTAATAATAATTTAGATGATGATTGTGATGGTGTAATTGATGAAGAAGATTGTTTGTCTATATTGGCAGTAACATGTCCTGCTCCTCCAATGGTAAGGCCAGTAAATCCACCTGATGGATATGGTAGAGCTTTTACTCTAACTGATTACAGTTTTGTTGCAACGGTTCAGGGTGATAATGGTCATGCGTCATATAAATGGGAATTGATAGCTGCTCCTGCAGGTAATCAGAATGTTGGTAGTGTGATAGATACAGATAAGTCTCTTCTTTTTAATCCTTCTACTATATCCGCTAATGCAGATGGAACATATGACCCGTATTTATTAAAGTTTACAGCAACAGAAGGAGCTGCTTCTGATTCTTGTGAAGTTAAGTTTTATGGACTTAGTGAAGACTTTATACATGTTGAGCTTGTATGGGGTAATGGAACAGATATGGACTTACATATGGTTGTTCCTATTCCTGTTAATAATTATTCAGAAAATACCTGGGAAGCATCAGGTGATTCAACCAGTAAAGATTGTGGATATAATAATTGTAAAACAGATGGTCATCCAAATGGCTTGGAATGGAATGGTGGAGTGGCTCAAGATAATCCACATTTAGATTTAGATAATACAGCAGGATTTAATAATTGTAAATCAACTGGACATGATTGTAATTCAACTGAAAATATTAATGTTCCTGTTCCAAGAAATGTTTCTGATGATATTTACAGAGTTGCTGTATATGGCTGGGATGATTCAACAGGTACTGGTTTAAAAGTAAAAATAAATTGTTTAGGAGCAAACAGCCTTGATACAGTTAGAGAATATAGTAGAAATAGTCTTTCTCATGGAGATTGGTGGATTATGCCAGATGTTATTACATGGATGGACGGATATTGTGTTGTTGGACCATAATATTATTCTAAGATATAATCAACAACTATAGGTGCATGGTCTGATAGTTTCATTGTACCTTTCTGTAATACTTCTCCATTTTTAAGTTTTCCATCACTAAATATATAATCAATTTTTCTATTCCAGAAACCATTCTTATCTGTTGTATGAGTAAAATAATTTTCATTGTTATTTTGATAATCAGATAGGGTTATAGCGGAGTTTTGACTATTATAAATAGAAGATAACCATTCAGATTGTTTAGAAAAATTATTTGCCTCAAACTCTCCTTTGCAAGCTGAATCAGGAAAATCTTTCAGCTTATTACTTCCTGGTGGAAGAAGGTTAAAATCTCCTGCAAGTATAAATTCTTCTTTATTTTGAGATAATCCATTTATAAAGTTTTTAATTTGATTAACTTGCCTTTCTTTAGTTTCATCTTTTGCATAAGCTGATAAATGAGTATTTATTAATGTTACTTTATGACTGTTTATTTCAACTTCAGTAGTTAAAAAGTTTCTTTTTAAATAAAAATACTGAACAATTACATTTTGTGAACCTATTAAGGGTAGTGAATAGCGTTTTCCATTTTTTAGAGGATACTTCGAAAGAATGAGATTACCTGTATTTATCTTTCCTATGCTATGGCTTGGTACAAATAATGATTTCCATTGAGATGCATAGTAAGCATAGTTTAAATCCGTATTATCAAGTATTAATTGAGCTTGCTGGGTATTGGATGTTCTGTTAGAGTTTATATCGACTTCTTGTAAAAATAATATATCCGGATTAATTTCATTTATCATATTATTAATTGTCTTTAAATTTTTTTTAATTTCTTCTTTTTTTATAATTTTTCGTGTACCATGACAATCAAAAAACATATCTATTCTTCCTGCTCCAAATTTTATATTCCATGTCATTATTTTTAATTTATTTTTATTTAAATTAACGGTTTTTATTTTTTTTGACTTATAATAAATAGCTTTTTCCTCTTTTTTAAAATTTGAATTTAATAAATCAAAAAATATTATAATAAACAATGATATTAATGATATTAAAAAAATACTTATGAATGTCCAAAAGAATTTAGATAGCATATATTATCTCCTGATTAATTAAAATTTTTTATTTGAAATAACTAAAAAGATAGAATTTTATAGAGTTAAATTTTTGATTTGAAACTTCAAAACTTGAAATATTAAAAAAAATATTTTGATTTTTATCAATTTTAATATTTGTGAGATACTTTAAGTTTATATCATCATTAAATTCATATTCCTTTAATGATATTTGTGAATTTATTGTATCAAAAATATAATATTTATCGTTTGTGCTCCAATAACTAGAAGTTATTAAGGTGGTCGTTTCATTAATATCAAAGGTATGTACATCATAGGTGATTATTTGATTTGTATTTAATTTTATGAGTTTTTTATTTTTAATGTCTACTAAATAGATTAAATTATCAGTATCTGAAATCATATATATATTGTTGTTATTATGAAAGGCTGTACCTGTATTTGTAAATTGGTGATACAATGAGAATTTACTGTTTTCATATTTATATAGTTTGTCACTATCCCATAAATAAAATTCATTGTCTTTCATTAGTACTTGTGAATTATCAGAAATGGCAATTGTAATACAATCATTTGCTTCATTTATTTTTATTATATCATTTTTTTGCTTAGTTAAATTAACACAATTATAGTTATTGTCATTCTTTTTAAATATGAAGAAATAATCACTGTTTCTTTTTATATGTTTTACAACAGAAAATTCTAAATTTGTAATATTATGTGAAGTAAATTTAAGTTCATCTTCTTCATTTATAAAAGATATTTCAGACTCATTAATCAGGAATACACCATCTAAACTAATTACTTTATTATCTGTAATACTAAACGGTTTATTAATGTTTTCATCTTTTAAATTTATTAGTGATAATTTTTTAAAAGAATTTCCCATTGCTCTGTATATATAATTATTGCTATAGAGATAATAATATATTTTACCATCTTCTATTGAATCATTTATTGTATATAATAGAGATCTGAAGTTTTCGTTTTCGTTTAATGTTAAAAACACTTCTTTATTATTGTATTCAATTGGTTTTATTTTTTTTATATATCCAAAAATATTTGATTTTAAATTTTTATATTCAATAGTATATTCTGAATCCAAATCAAGGTTTATATTTAAGTCATTCATTGTTCTAATTGTTTTTTCAATTACTTTATTTGAGCTCAAATTCTTAAAAGAAATTGTGGCCTCATCGTTGTTATCTGAAAAACTTTTTAGTATAAGGTTAAAGTTTTCATTTGAATCAGAACAAGATACTATTATAAAAACAATAAATATTATTGCCAAGTAATTGATGTGTTTGTACCATTGTCTTGTTGAAGCCAATATACACCTCCTGCTGTTATCCCTGCAATTGCAATAATCCCTGCATAAAAATACCATTTTTTATAAATTGGCGTTGAGCTTTGTTTTGTTTTTATATCTTTATCCTTATTAAGAATAATATTTTTTACCTTTACCTTATCTAAGGATATTTCTTCCTCAAGTATTATAACTCCATTATTAAGCTTAACTTTATGATATATTTTTTTATCTTTTTTATAAAAATAATGTATTTGATTTACATTATAGTACTGAAAGAAGCTATCAGGAATAGTGTTAGATATAAATAAACCTTTTTTTATTTTCCAGCTAAAATAATCATTATATTTTTCTTTATCAATACTACTTGATTTTGTTTTGAGATATTTACATCTTTCATTCTTACAAATTGTTAAGTTATAAGTTTTATTTTCAACATTTGCTGTTGTTGAATCAATGTATAACCCATTTATATATACTTTTATATCCTTGTTATTATTGTTAATTGAAATTTCTTTTAAGTTTTTACAATTATCTTCAAATTCTGTTAAAACAAATGATGGTAGATTTTCAAAACTGTTTAAAGAAGCCTTTATTAAGCACATTGATTTTTGATAATCTTTTTGTTTAGAAAGTATTTTTAGTGAAAGAGTGTAATACAAGTATAAGTCATTGAACTTCACAGTTGTATTTTTAACATATATGAAACTTTTTCTATATTTTCTAAATAATTTTATATATTCTTTGTAATTACCTGAATTATATAGTTTTATTAATTTTTCAGAATTGAAATTAATTTTTGGAGTTTTTTTTAATGCAAAACTAATATTAAATTTTTGTACAAGTTTATTTTGCTCTGTATCCGTAATAGATGGATTAAAGATATAACTAAATAATGTTAATATAATAATATTCATTTTAAATTTTCATATAAAACTGGTAAAATTTTTTCCTCCAATTCTTTCTTTTTTAAAATCTCTTTTAAGTAAAGAGATAAAAGCTCCTTATCTATTCTAAACATTTTTGAAGTTAAATGAAAGCAATTGTATCTTTTTTCTTTAATTTTATTAAATATTAAGTCTGAACTATCAAAGAGTAATGATTTTAATAGTTTTTTTAGTGTTTTGTTATCACTTAAGAACTCATTATGAAACTCTTTTTTAAACTTTTTTAAGAAAGAGTCGTTATTAATTGTTGAGTATATTGTTTCTAATATGAGGTTTTCTAAATAATGATTTATAAAGATATTATAATTTTCTTCTTTTATTATAATTTTTTTTATTTTATCTGATGATTTTTTATAGAATTTCTTAAACCATTTATCAATAGAGTAATCATAAGGTAGGGCAACTAGTTTTTGCTTTAATTTGTCAATATATTTTTCTGGAAGTTTATTTTCCTTATAGTAGTTTTCTATTGTGACATTTATTTCTTTAGTTAAAATATTTTCAGACATAACTTTAAATGCCAGATCTATATTATATTGACAAAGAAGTTTATCTGTTAGATATATTTTAAAAAAATCATCAAATCTTTTATCAAATTTTTCCATAAAATAATTTTTTAATAGTTTAAATATTTTTTTACTATCTTTTTCTGTCTTAATGATTTTAATAATTTGAGTTTTAAAATCCTCATCTTTTATTAGTTCTTTAATCGTATTTCCAATTATAGCAGAATTTTCATTATCATATAAAATACTTATAAATAATATAATTAATTTATCTTTTAATATTTTATTATCATAAGAATTAGTAAGTATTTTTTTAGTTTCTTTTATTACTTTTCTGTTTTCTATTGCAATAGATAATAGTTCGGTTAGATTTTCCTGATATTCTTTTTTTTCAAAATTTTTATATAACTGAGAATATCTTTCTTCTAGTGGTAACATTTGAGAGAGTAAATTAAAAGAAATTAAAATAAGAAAAAGGTAGTAATACATAATTTTAACCATAAAGAGTTATACAATTATCTTTGACAAGCCATAGAACTAAATTATCCATTTCAAGCTTTTTAGCAGTTTCTAGATTTTCTAATTCATCATCATAAAATTCAACTAAATCGTATTTATTACAATAATATCTTATGATATTGGCTTTTCTTTTAGCTGTACTCCATGTTTCCCAACTTTCCATACCTCTATAACATGATGCTCTGGATTCAGGGTCATTAACTGCATAGAAATGCCCTAATATTCCATTCCTTATAAACCATCTTTCAATGGAGCTTTCTTGAGATCTTGCAGTAATAAAGGCTTTTTTCATTAAAGGTCCATAGGTTTTAATTAATTTAAATAGTGGGAGTTTTTCTCCTTCTGTGAAATCTTGTTTAACTTTATCTTTATCTTCAAAATCAGATAAATCGATTTCCTTTCCCATGCTTAAAAAATTTTTATATTCCGTTTGTGGATATGCTTTTCCATCAACATATATTTGTGTTTTGGTATCAATTAATGTTCCATCAATATCAAAAAGCTTTATTGTTTTCATACCTACTCCTACATTCTTATCATCATATAAATAAAATAACCTATATATAAAGAAATTAAGATAGTTCCTTCTTTTTTATCAATGACTCTATCATCTTTACCCCAGAACATAAATAGAAATAATAATATTCCACCTACCGATAAAACTCCCAAATCAATATTTAGGCTACTCTTAAAAGTTATTGGTGAAATTACAGCAGATGTTGCTAATACTAAAAATATATTAAAAATATTTGAACCAATAACATTACCAATCACTATATCAGATTTTTTCTTTTTAGCTGCAACAATTGCAGTTACTAATTCTGGTAAGGATGTTCCTGCAGCTAAAATTGTTAGGCCAATAAGTGCGTCACTAACCCCTAGGCTTTTAGCAATGAGTACTGCATTATCAACAACTAGTTTACCTCCAAGAGTTAAACCGATCATTCCAAGTAGTATTAGTATTGATGATTTTGATAATGACATTTCCGGGATACCTTCATCGTCATCAGACATGTCTTTCATTGTCATTCTAATAACATATATGATAAATATTATAAAAAAAACAAAGAGTATAAAGCCATCTGTTCTTGTTAATGTATTTGATGATTTTGTAGTTAGAAATATATCATTTGCCAAAACAGCAACTACAACTGTTGCTAATAATGAATAGGGTATTTCAAATAGAGCTGTTGCTTTTTTTACAGTAACAGGATAGATAAAGGCTGCAATACCAAGTATGACTAATGTGTTAAATAAGTTACTTCCTATTATATTTCCAAGTATTAATTCATCTTTTCCATTTAAACTTGAAAAAACATTTACAACCATCTCTGGTGCAGATGTTCCTAATGCAACAATTGTAAGGCCAATTACTATTTCACTGATTCCAAATTTTTTGGCTAGTGCTGAAGCTCCATCTACTAAGAAATCAGCGCCCTTAATCGTGACAGCAAATCCTGCAATTATTAACAAGAAGTATATGAATATCATTTTTTATCCTTTTCTATTATTTCAGTATTATCAGGAGGAGTGAAATCAAAAAACTCCTTTGTCAGTTTATCTTCATTTATTTTAAATTCATTGTACATAATAATATTTTCATTATCAAAATTATCAATCATTTTAGTTTGAATTATTTTATATTCCTTATTGAGTGTTAAATATATTTTTTTATAATTACTTTCTTGTTTAGGTGTTAGAACTAGTATTTCTTTTTCTTGTTTAATATTATAATCATTTAAAATATCCATTTTACCTAATAAGAATTTTGCAGCAGATTCTAGCTCGCTACCTTTTATATTGGTTTTAAAAGCCTGTTCATTTTCGGGTTCATATATCCAAAGAGTTTCGCCATTTGAGATTATAAACTTTTTTTCAGGAGTTTTGTATGACCACTTCATTTTTAAATCTTTAGTAAAGATAACTGTACCAGATGATTTCTTCTTTCTTTTATAGGCCTTATGAAAAAATACTTGTTTAAAGTTTGCTTCTAGTATATTTACATTTTCATAGCTTTTCTTTATTTTTGATATTGTTTCTTGTAAGCTATTTTTTGTGGTTTCGTCAACTCCGTTAGGTGTAGCTAGAAGTCCTATTGTAAGCATGATGTTTAATAATATTATTAAAGTTTTCATATTTCCTCAGAAAAAGTTATATAATTAAAGACTCTGAATATTTTTAATTATTCAACTAAAAACTTACTAGTACTTCAGCTTTAAATCCATTAAATGGAGGATAGTTTTTACATACTCCTCCAATACATTTGGTTCCTCCTCTTATGCTTCCATAGAAAAACCTTATATAGCTCTCATTTAAAACCCTGTATTTAGCATCAATTGAATGATAGTTATGTTTTTCTCCAACTTCTTCACTGAAAGTATATCTATTATACATATAAGATATAAATAAGTCTTTAAAAAGAGTAACACTAGTTTGAAGTTCAATATCATCAAAACTGTCAGTTTTATCCTGATTAATAAGGCTTTTTTCCATAATATGATAATGACCTTTGAAATCAAGTGATAAATATGGAGTCATATAAAATGTTGAATCAAATTCAGTTCCATAGTAATTATCTGTTGTATCTGATTTTGATGCTTCATTATATATTGTATCCTTTTCAAGTCTTAGAGATAGTGAAAGGTCTATTTTACTTTTTAACTCATTAAAAAAGTATTCATTTCCTATATAAAAATGATGAGCTCGTCTGTCATTATGAGAGTATGACATTGAATATAAGTAGTTCATATATGGTTTTATATTTTTACTTAAATTATATCTTATATTTGTTCTTGTTCCCCATATATCATCAGCTACATCTCTTACTCGCTCTCCTTCTCTTTCTAAGGTTGCTGGGTTATTATAAAAAATACTATCTCTTGCGTAAACCCATTCGGTATTACCTATATCAGATCCAAAACCAATTCTAAAATCTTTATATCTTTTAAATTCCTGTGTTAATACGAATTTTTTATAACTGTAATACATTGATGCATAAAGAGCATAAGGTGATTCAAGTCTTCGGTCTTCATTGTAAAAATTATCAATTAAATAATCTGATTCCAGATATAATTTAAAGCTTGATTTATAATTATAAGTAATATTTCCACCTAGTATTTGTATTATATGTTGTTTATAGTTTTCTGGTTCAGGATTATCATCATTAAAGCTTGGTTCTTTAAACATTGTAATATTATAATTTGTAGATAGAATAATTGAATCAAGTAGGTTAAAACTTAGTGTTGCTCCATGAATTACATCTCTTTTATCTTCAAAAAGTGTATTGTCATCAATATCAAGATTCGTGTTGTTAACGAAGCCTGCAAATAGGTCGAGGGATATAAATTTATATCTTAAGTCAAGGTTAAGCCCTTGGAGAGTAGTATCAATACCTAAATCATCTTCTTTATTAATAGACAATGCAATTCCTTTACCCTGAGTAATATGAAAATCACCAATTACATAGCTTTGATTATAAAGATGGCCAGTTAATGAAACTTTTTCTAGCCTATAATCAGAAAGATTATCATCATGCTTATCTCTTATATGCTTTGTTGTGGAAAGAAAATTATTTGTATGAAATGTAGTTAAAATAGTATTTTTTTTATAAAAAGCAGATAAATGACTTCTTGTTGTTAAAAATTCATAATTACTAAAATCTGGATTATTATCATCTTTAAAATATCTTGTATATGTGTCAAGAGTTGAGAATCTCCATGAAAAATCAGGTTTTTTTGACAGATTTTTTTTGTTTATTTCTTTAATAATTAGTTTTTCAAGTTCTTCTTCATCAGATGATGTAAATCCTAAAAATGTTTTAACTTTTTTTCCATTAGAAGAGTATAATATAGAAAATGGGGCATTTTTAGAGGGATTGTAATAATCAGCTGCTTTACTGTTTGGATCTAGTAAGATTGTAAAATTTAATCCTAATCCATAAGCAATTGAACGAACTTCATTAAATTCTGAAGGGTCATCTAATGAAATAGATATAATTGTAAAGTTTTTATCTTTATACTTACTGTATAACTTATTAATAATGGGTAATTCTTTCTTACATGGACCACACCATGTTGCCCAGAAATTTAATAAAACAACCTTATTTCCAATAGAATCATCAATTGCAATATTTTTATTATTTAGATTTTTTAGAATGATTCCAGATTCTGAAGAATAAAGGTTGAAGGATACTAGAAAAATAAGCAAATAAATTATTTTCATTATAATCTCCATAAATAATAATTTATTATATTTATTTAACTTAAAAAAGCAAATAGTCAGTTTAAAAATAAGATATGTATATAATTTTTAAATAATAGATAGTAAAATAAGCTGTAGTATAATTATTAATGAAATTCCTATAAGATAGACTTATTAATAATGTGTTATAAATAAATAAATATTGAAAAACCTTGACACTTAGGCTTAACTTTTGTACTCTATGCTTTTTTATGAGGAGTTAAGAATGGCAACAGATAAACCAGTAATTATATGGACTAAGATTGATGAAGCACCAGCATTAGCTACATATTCGCTATTACCAATTGTAAATGCGTTTACTCAGGCTGCAGGCGTTAAAGTTGAGACAAGGGATATTTCTCTTGCAGGTAGAGTTCTTGCTACTTTTCCTGAAAATTTAAAAGAAGATCAAAAAGTTGCTGATGAATTAGCATACTTAGGTAAAGTTGTTGAGCAACCAGAAGGAAATATCATTAAGCTTCCAAATATTTCAGCATCAGTTCCTCAGTTAATGGCTTGTATTGCTGAACTTCAATCTCAAGGTTATAATATCCCTAATTTCCCAGAAGATCCTCAAACTAATGAAGAAAAAGCGATTAAAGAAAGATATGCTACATGTTTAGGGTCTGCTGTTAATCCTGTTTTAAGGCAAGGTAATTCAGATAGAAGAGCTGCTGATTCAGTTAAGAAATTTGCTCAAAAAAATCCACATAGACTTAAGCCTTTTGCTAAAGATTCAAAAGCTTATGTTACTCACATGGATCATGGAGATTTTTTTGAAAATGAAAAATCAGTGGTTAAAAAAGGTGATGGAAAAGTAAGAATTGAACTAAATGGTAAACTTTTAAAAGAAATAGATGCTTTTGATAAAGAAGTTCTTGATGGAACTTTTATGTCTGCAAAGGCTTTAAGAGAATTTTTAGCTAAAACTTTAAAAGAAGCAAAAGAGAAGGGCGTTTTATGGTCTTTACACCTTAAAGCAACAATGATGAAAGTATCAGATCCTATTATGTTTGGTCATGCAGTAGAAGTATTTTTTGCTGATATGTTTGCTACTTATGGTGAAGATTTAAAATCAGTTGGATATGATTCAAATCTTGGTTTAGGTGACTTATATGCTAAACTAGAAAGTCTACCTGCTGATAAAAAAGCAAAAATAGAAAAAGCTATTATGGATACTTATCCTAAACAACCTGCGATTGCAATGGTTGATAGTGATAAAGGAATTACTAATTTACATGCTTCAAATAATATCATTATTGATGCATCACTTCCTGTTGTTGTTAGAGATGCAGGGCAGATGTGGAACTGGGATGGTAAATTACAAGAATGTGCAGCTGTAATTCCAGACAGAGCTTATGCAACTTTTTATAAAGAGTGTATAGAAGATTGTAAAGTTAATGGCCAGTTTGATGTAACAACTATGGGTAATGTTGCAAATGTTGGATTAATGGCTCAAAAAGCAGAAGAATATGGTTCTCATCCAACTACTTTTGAAATGGCTGAAGATGGTGTTGTAAAAGTATTAGATTCTGACGGTTCTGAGTTAATGAGTTTTAATGTTGAAAAAGGTGATATCTGGAGAATGAGTAGAGCTAAAGATGTGCCTATCAAAGATTGGGTTAGACTTGCAGTTGAAAGAGCAAGATTAACAGGAAATCCTGCTGTTTTCTGGTTAGATGAAAATAGAGCTCATGATGCAAATATGATTAAAAAAGTAAAAGAATATCTTCCTCTTCATAATACAGAAGGTTTAGAGCTTCCAATTATGGATCCTCAAGCTGCAATGGCTTATACTCTTAAGCGTGTTAGAAAAGGTGAAAATACTATATCTGTAACAGGAAATGTATTAAGAGACTATTTAACTGATTTATTTCCAATTCTTGAATTAAATACATCAGCTAAAATGCTTTCAATTGTTCCTCTTATTGCAGGTGGTGGATTATTTGAAACTGGTGCAGGTGGTTCAGCTCCTAAGCATGTTCAACAATTTTTAGCAGAAGGACATTTAAGATGGGATAGTTTAGGTGAATTTTTAGCATTGGCTGAATCACTTAGATTTATTGCAAGAAAACATGATGACAAAGCTTTAAATATTGTAACAAAAGCATTAGATGAAGCAAATAATGCTTATTTAGATAATAATAAAGCTCCATCAAGAAAAGTTAATGAGCCAGGTAATCCTGCTTCTCATTTCTTTTTAGCACAATACTGGGCAAAAGCACTTGCAACTCAAACGGAAGATAAAACCCTTGCTGATAAATTTGCTCCTGCTGCAAAAGCTTTAGAAGAAAGTGAAGGTAAAATTATTGAAGAATTACTTTCAATAGAAGGTAAGCCTGTTGAAATTGGTGGATATTATCATGCAAGTGATGCAAAAACAGAAGCAGCAATGCGTCCATCAACAACATTAAATAGTATCATTAATAATATCTAATTTTATACATATTTTAAATTCAATACATATTAAAATACAAAAAATAAATTAATAAGGAAATGCTGTTTCATAACCCATAAATGGTTTATTACACAGAAAAAAGTAAAGCATCGCTTTCTTTTTTGATAATTTGCACTATTTATTTATATTATATATAATATATAAACTATTTATGGAGTAACGATGAATATAATGATAAAAAAAATAGGTAAAAAAATAACTATTATAAATTTTTTTTTATTAATTATATTTTTTTTTACTTCTTGTACTCAAACAGAAAAGATAGATTTATGTAAAGATATTACATGTGAAAATAATGGTGAATGTAATGAGGGGTTTTGTGATTGTGAAGATGGATTTAAGGGAAAGCACTGTGAAATAAATATTAATGATTGCCCAGGTATAAATCCTTGCCAGAATGATGGAATTTGTGTAGATGAAGTAAATAAGTATTCTTGTAATTGTAAGGAAGGCTTTGAGGGAGATAACTGTGAAATAAATATCAATGATTGTCCAGCTATAAACCCTTGCCGAAATGATGGAATTTGTGTAGATGAAATAAATAAGTATTCTTGTAATTGTAAGGAAGGCTTTGAGGGAGATAACTGTGAAATAAATATCAATGATTGTCCAGCTATAAATCCTTGTCAAAATGACGGAGTATGTGTAGATGAAGTAAATAAGTATTCTTGTAATTGTAAGGAAGGCTTTGAAGGAGAAAACTGTGAGATAAATCTTTGTGGAAATTTTGAAATTGATAATTTAGAACAATGTGATGATGGTAACAATCAAGATAATGATGGTTGTTCTTTTGATTGTAAAATTGAGTTAACTACAATCTTTTCTATTCCAGAAAGTAGAAAAATTTTTAATAAGGTTAAAGAATATATTTATATGGCTATTCCTGGTTCTAGTATAAAAATGAGTTATTATCTTCTCGGAGAAGAGACTATATTAGATGCTTTAAAAGTTGCTAAAAACAGAGGTGTTAATATCGAAATTATTATTGATGGTAAAAATAAAACAACAACAAATGCACCTTTACTAGAGCAAGCTGATGAAATTTGTTTAGATGATACAAGTGATTGTATTTATGTTTGTAAAATGAATGATGGAGTTGATGAAGGTTGGGGCAGTTGTTTAGGTACATATAATGATGGAGAGTATAAAGGTATTAATCATAATAAATTTATTCTTTTTGAGGAACTTTCAAATGGACTGAAAGATGTGGTCTTTCAATCCTCATCGAATCTTTATGTAAATTCAACAAAACGTTTTCAGGATTTAGTAATAATCCCTTATGATACAGTTTTATATAATGCATATTTAACTCATTTTATGAAAATGAAGGGAGAAGATGCTGGTAATTATGTATTTACACAGCAAAAGGGACTTTCAGGAGTAGAAGCGTATTTCTTTCCCAAAAAGGAAGGAAGTGACCCTATTATAGATATTTTAGATGAAGTTGATTGTTCTGAAAGTGGTAGTATCAATATTGCGATGGCATATTTTTATGATTATGGAAGAGATACTGTTGCAAAAAAGTTAAGGTTATTAGCCGATGACGGTTGTGATATTAAGGTTCTTATTGGAATTAAATGGGGAGATGGAATTTACCTTTCACCTGGTTTTAATGTTATTGAAGCTCTTAAAAGTAATCTTTTGAAGGCAGAAGAGGCTATACATAGTAAATTTATGATTATTAATGCAAAAATGAATGGAGTAAGAAAAAAAGTTGTTGTAGCTGGCTCTCATAACTATACTTTTTCTGCTTTAAGGCAAAATGATGAAACTTTTATTCGTATAGAAAATGATGTAGTTTATGAGGCTTATTTAAATTTTTGGAATCAAATTAATGATTATGCTTCTTCAAGTTCAAGAAATAGAAGAAGAAAAGTTGATTTATATCATATTGCAGATGGATTAAAAAAGCATTATGCTATAAATAATTCATATACACAGCCTGAAAATTCAGAAAGTGATTGTTCTACCGGAACAGGACCGGGTAGTAATGGTAGTGAATGTGGTAGTGGTAATGATTGGGCTAGTGATAGTGATTTAAGAGATTTAATTTTTGATGGAATATTATGGAGACTTCCTATAGATCCTATTAATAATAGTGAATTTCATTATTATTACGAGCCATGGAATGGAGGAACTAGCCAGGATAATCATCATAGTGGTTGGAAATATACTCTTTGTGCAAGTAAAATGGAAGAAAGCGAAGATAGTTATTGTATTAGGAAGGAATTAGGGGAATAGATAAGCTTACATATAAAATAACATGAGCTAATTATTAGTTTTTCTTATTAGAAAAATATAAAATATAAAAAAAACAGTTTAAAAATCATTTTTTCTTGACACAAGGTGTTAACTTTTGTAGGCTCATTTCTGAGAAGTAGAATATGTAATTTGGCATATCCTATTATGTTTTTATTGATATTAACCTATCAAAGTATTTTATAGGAGGAAATGATGGGACTTAAGAAGATTGCATTAATCGGTGGTGGACAAATTGGTGGAGTATTAGCTCAACTTGCAGGAATGAGAGAGTTAGGTGATGTTGTTATGGTTGATATTAAGGAAGGATTACCACAAGGTAAACTTTTAGATATCGCAGAAGCAGCAAGAATAGATGGTTTTGATGCTAATTTAGTTGGATCAAATGATTATGCAGCAATTAAAGGTGCTGATGTTGTTATCGTTACTGCTGGATTACCTCGTAAGCCTGGTATGGACAGATCAGATTTAATGTCTGTAAACGCTAAAATTATGACTGCTGTTGCAACTGGTGTTAAAGCAAATGCTCCAGATGCTATTGTTATTATTATTTCTAATCCTTTGGATGCTATGGTTACTTTATTTCAAAAAGTATCTGGTTTTCCTAAAAATAGAGTTATGGGTCAAGCTGGTGTATTAGATTCAGCTAGATTTTCAGCATTCTTAGCATGGGAACTTAATGTTTCTGTTAAAGATGTTAACGCTATGGTTTTAGGTGGTCATGGAAATACTATGGTTCCTTTACTTCGCTATGCTAATGTTAATGGTATCCCTGTTACTACTCTTTTAGAAAGAAAGTATAAAGGTGATAAAGCTAAAGCTGCTGAAGTATTAGAAGCTATTGTTAACAGAACTCGTAAAGCTGGTGGTGAAGTAGTCGCTTTACTTGGAAATGGTTCTGCATTTTATTCTCCTGCATCTGCAGCAATAACAATGACAGAAGCTATCTTAAAGAATCAAAGAAGAATCCTTCCTGTTGCTGCTTATTTAACAGGTGAGTTTGGTATTGATGGTTACTATATTGGTGTTCCTGCAATATTAGGTGAAAATGGTGTAGAAGAAGTAGTTGGTTTTGATTTAGATGAAAAAGAAACAGCTGCTTTAAATGTATCTTTAGATGCAGTTAAAGGAAATCTTGATTTTATGGCTGAATTAGGTTTCTAGACTAAGATTATATATTAAGAATTAAAGGGCAGAGTAAATACACAATGCATTTACACTGCCCTTTTTTTTGTTAAAATCCATTCCAACCTAGATGAATACCAAATATAAGATAATATTGAATAGATGAGTTATCGACCAAGAAATATGATGCACCTGCTTTTACTTTTGTAGAAACAAAAATATCTTTTATTTAGTAATATAACAACAAAAATACTTATTGCGACTTAGCACAACGAAAACCAGTACCATTACGAGTATAATTAGGAGCTTCTTTATCGCGTCTGGAAGAGCAAAGACCCATCATATGATTATAATAAGTCCCCCCTTGAATAACATGATAACTATTAATAACAGTATTTTGAGGGTCTGTTACAGCTGTATTAGTGTAAAAATTAGAATCATAATAATATCTTCTACCCATTCCGATACATTACCAGCCATATCATATAAGCCAAAAGGGCTTTACAGAATCCATTAGTATCACAAAATTGTTTTGCTTTACAAAATCTTTAATAGTTAGTATTACAAGCATTATCTTGTAGCCCTGCTGCATCTTGATTATCTGGTTCACAAGCAATCGCAAAAAAAATGGTAATAATAAGTGATATAATAAATAAAATATTTTTCATTATTTCTCCTGATTAAGTTTGTTGTTTTATTAAATTCTATATTATTCATTTATGGTATTTAAAATAGTATAATTATACTGTTTTATTTAATAATTGCAAGAAGAACAGTATGTTATATTTGTATCCCTATTGCCTTTTTTTAATATCTGTTTCTAAAGTAACTATTCACATGTTCCACCAGTACATTCTCTGCTTTCACAATTGATATCATCAGCACAAACTTCTCCACTTGCAAGGCAATAGGGGTTATCCACACCACTCTCATTAAAATGAGGCTCCGTTACATTAGCTGAAGCAGAAACAAAATTATCATGCTTATTTTCATATACACTACACACATTCCAAGAAGATAAATTATGATTTTTAAATGAGTCCGCATTAGAAAACATTGAACGCATATCTGTAACACTAGAAACATCCCAAGAGGATAAATCCTGATTAAATGAGCTTGCATGAGAAAACATAAATCCCATATCTGTAACACGAGAAACATCCCAAGAGCTAATATCTGAATCAAAGGAAGTAGCTCCTGAAAACATTTGGTTCATACTATAAACTTTGCTTACATCCCATGAAGATAAATCCTGATTAAATGAGCTTGCATGAGAAAACATTGTATGCATGCTTGTAACATTTTCAACATCCCAATCTTTAATATTCTGATTAAAAGGGGTATATTCAAAGAGACCATACATGGTATTTACCTTAGATACAACCCAACTACTAATATTTTGATTAAAGGAAGTATTTGAAAACATATGTTGCATATTTTCAACATTTTTAACATCCCAATCACTTAAATCTTTATTGAAATCTGATATGTAAGTAAAAAGAGCTCTCATGGATACTATATTAGATACATCCCAGTCATTAAGATTATCTGAATTAATTTGTTTAATGTTATAAAACATCCAGTTCATATTTGTAACATTTGATAAATCTGGAGTATCTGTAGCATTAATTTCTAAATTATAACAATCAGAAAAAGCAGATTTCATTGATTTCCACTCTATGTCACCCCATTGTTCTACAGACTTAATTTTTAGATTATTACCATCATCATCTCTATTTACTATGATTTGAGGAAAACGACCTTTTATTGAAACAATACATGGCTCTGTATTGCTGCACACACAAGTATAATCACTTGTTATATTTGTAGCTTCAAAATTTCCGTCATTATCACAATCAATACTATAGTTATAGCTATAATCTGTATTTGTAAGGATTTTTATATTTTCATTATCAGTTTCTGTTTTCCAGACTGTTATAAATGGCCTTTGTTCAGAACAGGTATGGGTATCCATATTGCAAAAAGATGAAGAACCACCACTTTGGATACAATCATAATGAGACATGCAATCAACTTCAGTACAGATGCCCTCAACTTTTACATATCCATAATCGCAACTACTACAAGTTCCTGATGAGTCAAGTTTGTATCCTTCTGGACAAACTTGTTCAACACAATAAAGTTTATAACTATTATTACAAAGAGAATCCTGAGATGCAATAGACTTACTGGTAGTTTTGTTATCAACTCCAGACATTCCAAAATTACTTTGATCTTCTGATGTCCATCCTTTGCAATTATTGGTGCTATTTGAACCTGATGTTGTTAATCCTGTCCAGACACTGTGTGGTGCTGTTTCATTTGAACTAAAAGAATTACCTAATACCTGATTATAACTTAAATCAAATACTGCTGTAGAATTTGTTGTTCCAATTATTGTTGCTTTATCATTAGCTCTATAATAAGATGTTTCAACTTCTAAGGGCCAATTTACTGACGACCAATCATCAGAACTAGGATATCTTTCATTGTATTCGTTTAATTCTGTATTTTTAATAGCAATTAATGCTTTATAGTACCTTCCTGAATCTGGAGCTTCAAGATTGCATTTACTGTCAGCTTCAAAAATTCCACCTAAATTGCCTAGATAAGTATTTGTAGTAACAAAAATCCCAAGTTTTCTGCATTCTCCATTAAATGATTTATAATCAGGTGTGCATTCATTACATAAATTTCCTGTATAACCCTCATTACATTTACACTGGTTATTATCACATGATGAATGTCCTTCACAATCGTCGTCAATTAAACATTCTACGCATTTATTACTCATAGGGGCTTCATTATCAACTAAGCACTTAGTTGAATCACCTCCGGTGCAATCTGCATTTTTTATACATTCTGGATATTCACAGCCTTTAGTACTATCTATACAGTACGTATCTTGAGCACATGTCATATCACTCCATTTATTATCTATACATTGTAAAAATAATGAGTTATTCTGTGTATTGCAGGAAATTGGTTCACTGTTTAGACATTCAACACATTTATTACTCATAGGGTCTTCATCAACAACTAAGCATTTGCTTAAATCATCTTCAGTACAATCAGCAGTTTCAGTACTTTCTGTACATTTTGGAGATTCACAAGTTACTGAGCCTTCATTATCTACACAGTATTTATCATTACATGATTCTTTATTCCAATTACCAAGAGCATCACATGTTTCTATTGTTATTTTATCATCATTACATCTTTTATCCTTTTCTTTACAGCTACAGGTGTTGTTTTCTCTACATATATTATCTCCCTCGCAATCATCGTCAATTAAACATTCAACGCATCTATTATTCATAGGGTTCCCATCAATAACTAAGCATTTAGTTGAATTATTTTTTGTACAATCTGCATTTTCTGTACATTCTGGAGATTCACAAGTTACAGAATTATCATTATCTACACAATATTGATTAGTATCACATTCAGAACTTTCCCATGTTTCATCTTTACAGTTTTCAATATAATTATTAATATCTGTAGAGCATCTTTTTGAGCCTTCTTCACATCGTTCAACACATTCTGCTCCAAATTCCCAAGCTTTACAGATTTCACCTTCACCACAAGTATTTGATTCTATCCATTTTCCACTATCAGAACACTCTAATATATTTGCTCTATCTTCATCACAGACATTGTTATCATTAAGGTTACACTTCTTTATACATTCAAAGGTACCCAGTTCTTCTTTCTTGTAATAATCATCTTTACATTCTGTACACTTATTACCATTTTTATCATCCTGATATCCTTCTTTGCAAAAAGCACAATTTGTTCCGTCAAAATTATTTTTACAAACGCAAATTTTGGCTTCTAAATTACATGTTTCATTTTCAGCAGGGCAATCTTCATTACCTTCACATGAATTATCTCTGCATTTTCCGATATCTAAATCACAGTATAGTGTTTTACAATCTTCATCTTTATTACAAGGTGTTAGTTCTGATTTAAATACACATTTATTAGCATCGCAAACAGCATTTTCAGGGCAGTTTTTATCGATTTCACAATTAATTTCATTAAGTTCAAGCTCTGAACAACTAAATGCAGTCATAACAAGTAAAACTAAAATAAAAAATCTAAACATAATCTCTCCTAAGTTATATTAATAATATAATTTAAAACTTAGATTCGGTCAAGTTTTTCAACATATTAAATAAAAAATTATTATTACTTTTTAATGAGGGCTGACAATTTATTTGTAACTTCTTCTTTTAGCTTAACTGCCTTATCAAAATCAGGATATCTTTCTAATAAAGAATTTAAATATTTTAATGATTTATCATAATCTTTATTGTCTGAGAGCTTTTTAGCTAAATCATATTTAAAGTTTTTGTACATGTTTTTTGCCACTTTAATCATCTTTTGTGCTTCTGCATAGTATGAACTAGTTATATTTATTCTTTTTAACTTTAATAAAGCTGTTGAGTAATCATTTTTTGAAAGTAGGACCTTGGATTCATCTAATAACTTTTTATTCTCTTTTTCTTTTAAAGCAAAGTCTTTATTGTTTTTTGATTTTTTTTGTAATTTCTTGCTATCTTTAGTTATTTTAACAGGAGGATTATTTTTAATTTTTACCTCTTTTGATTTTTCACATGAGATAAAAATAATACTAAATAAAATTGTTAAAAATAAAATTTTCTTCATATCTTCTCCTTTTAATAATTATGTATTTTATACTTTTCTGTTTAACTTGACAAGTTTTTTAACATATTAAATAAATAAAACTATTTTATCCAACAAATGAGGGAACTAACGGAGTGTAAAGTATACTTAAATATTTAAATAAACTCTGTGCAAACCGAGCTTAATCGGCATAAAAATAAAAAATTAGCTTATACAATGATTACTTAAATTAATTCTATATATAAAATCATCTTTAAATAGTGTTTTTTCTTGACACAGTGCATTAACATTTGTAATCTTAGTTTTTTTGATGGGTTTATTTTTTTATGAGGTAATATGAAAATACATGAGTATCAAGCGAAAACAATATTTCGTAAATATGACATTCCTACTCCAAAGGGTAAGATTGCTCATTCAGTTGAAGAAGCAGTTGAAAACGCAAAAGAATTAGGTGGACCAATTTGGGTTGTTAAAGCTCAGATTCATGCTGGTGGTCGTGGAAAAGGTGGAGGAGTAAAACTTGCTAAATCACTTGATGAAGTTAAAGCATATGCTGATGAAATCTTAGGAATGACATTAGTTACTCACCAAACAGGACCAGAAGGTAAACTCGTTCAAAAGGTGTATATTGAAGATGGTGCAGATATTAAAGACGAATTCTACTTATCAGTTGTTTTAGACAGAGCAAAAGAAATGCCTGTTATTATGGCTAGTACTGAAGGTGGAATGGATATAGAAAAAGTTGCTGCTGAAACTCCTGAAAAGATTATTAAAGTTGCAGTTGATCCAACTATTGGATTTCAAGGTTTTCATGCAAGAGAATTAGCATTTGGTTTAGGATTACCTAAAGCAGAGCAAAGAGCTTTTACTAAATTTGCAAAAGCATGTTATGATGTTTATATGGACAATGATGCTGAATTAATCGAAATTAACCCATTAGTAAGAACTAATGCTGGTACATTTATTGCTCTTGATGCAAAAATGGGTTTTGATGATACTGCACTTGCTCGTCATCCTGAAATTTTAGCAATGAGAGATAAAACAGAAGAAGACCCTGCTGAAATGGAAGCAAAAGAATATGACTTATCTTATGTAAGTTTAGATGGTGAAATTGGTTGTATGGTTAACGGTGCTGGATTAGCAATGGGAACTATGGATACAATTAACTACTTTGGTGGAACACCCGCTAACTTTTTAGATGTTGGTGGTCAGGCTAATGCAAAAACTGTTGCAAAAGGTTTTGAAATTATTTTAAGAAATCCAAAAGTTAA